>Ga0316206_1000518_pt1 | contig 49343 bp, 38 predicted proteins | sample 6monthpyrite_MG_FD_204942 | JGI IMG/M metagenome (GOLD analysis project Ga0316206, IMG submission 204942) | Microbial mat bacterial communities from mineral coupon in-situ incubated in ocean water Damariscotta River, Maine, United States -... | ecosystem: Environmental > Aquatic > Marine >...
AAAATAACCTGGTTAACCAAACTGAGTTATTTGTGCAGTTACTGCGCCCGTAGCTCATCTGGATAGAGCATCGGCCTTCTAAGCCGAGGGTAGCAGGTTCGAGTCCTGCCGGGCGCACCATTTAAGATTGAGTTATTGTTATCACTAGCTCATCTGGATAGAGCATCGGCCTTCTAAGCCGAGGGTAACAGGTTCGACTAAAATTGCCGGGAGCAGTTTTGAACATGGTCGATGTTTTTTATTGACCATGGCCCGAAGGGCGGAGAGCAGGACGCTCGACGTAATCCTGTCAGGCGCACCAATTTACAAGTTTATGGTGGGTGTAGCTCAGTTGGTAGAGCCCCGGATTGTGATTCCGGATGTCGTGGGTTCGAGTCCCATCATTCACCCCATATTTAAAAAGCACCTGCAGAAATGTCGGTGCTTTTTTTTGCCCGGAATTTATGGCGTGATTAATCTATTTAGACAAGCAAGACCAATGAGTCTTTAGGGGATGAAGTACCCCCCCCCTTAGAAAAAGGGGAACTAAGGGGGATTTGAATATTCAGTTTAGTCAATTTTCTCCAATATATTGTCCCCCTCTTTGGAAAAGAGGGGTTAGGGGAAATTTGAACGTTTTCAGGTCGGTTAGCGCATTGTAATGGTCAGATAAAAAATCTGTAGCCTTTTAATTCTCTTTACTAAATCAGAGGATCCTTTGCAGGCATTAAAAGGCGACAAAAGTCGTTTGTAAAATAATTTGAAATTCAGGTTTAAGTATTTTTGCGTCTGGCAAATCCAGCCAGGCCGATGAGGCCTGAGGCGAATAGCCATGCGGCTGCGGGGACTGGAACAGGAGCAATATCGAGCACCAAAAAAGAACCGTAATCGTTACGTTGCGTAGTTACACTTGTAGTGTAAGGGTTGGATATTGTATCGCTATAACCATATATGTCAGCCTGATGAGCCATAGTTATGTTACCAGCAGTGTCCGTGTAAAGTCTTGTAAATGAAACACACGTTGTTTCTGCATAGCCACACTCTGATGCGCTGCCATAGATACCTAGTGTGCCTTGTGGTGCATTTGAGTCGTACAACACATAGTAGCCTTCAACGACCCAATAATAATAATCGCCAGTGCTGCTCGTAGAGGATGGTTGCGTAATGCCGAAGTCATTTAGATATTGACTGGTACCAGATACTACATCGGTATCGCCATGAAATCCGTTGAGGCCGTCCCATTCCCCGGTATATGAAAACAGTAATGATTTTACTTCAGAGCGTGAGGCATACCGATAACCAAATAGTGTACTTGAGGCGTCAGATAGTTTTGCTTCTACTTGACTGCGGCTCATTCCTTGCGTTTCTGTAAGTTCTAGCCATTGGTAATCAATATCATTTAATGTGTTTAATATAACGGCATTTGCGCTGCTGGATATAACTAAAGCGATAGCCATTACCGCCACTAATAATGCATTCATTTACATTCCCTAATTATTATTATAATAATTTCATACATCTTTCACATTACACTAAAAAGTTTTATTTGTAATAGCCCTAATAGGTGATTCATATTTTAGATCTTTTTACAAAGAGATGGGTTTTATGTTGCAAGGTTTTATCAAATGATTATGTGAAACTTAAATTATGTTTAAGTCACTATTTTTACTAATTTCCCTGGTCAAATTTCCCTGGTCAAATCTCCCTGGTCAAATTTCCTTAGTCATCACGACAAATGTTTATGCCAGTAAGCTAATCTGGCCCCTGACTGTCAACCGGGGCAATCCTGCTATGTTAATTTTGGTTATCCAGATATCGAAAATATCAATACAACATTCGATTGTAATAAGCCGGGTTATAAAGGTCATCAGGGAGCGGATATAGGAATAACCCAAGCAGCATTTGAAAAAGGTTCAAATGTTTACGCGGCTGCCGATGGCGTTGTGCAATGGGTCTTTGATGGCAAATAAGATAAGTACGCATCGAGTTGGCTGGGTCAAATTATTGCTAAGGTGGGGAGTGCGGGACGTAGCACCGGGCCACATGTAGTTTGGGTGGGCGGTTATTATTAGTTAGTATGATACATGGAAGGGCAGGTGTAGTGTGCGTAATCATAAAACCTTATGGAAAAATAACCCACCGTGGAAATGAATATCAGAGAATTATTTTCTCCTGGACAAAGCAGAATCACATATAGTTTGTAAAATGTCTACTACTAACAGGGCATGGGCTATTTCCAATGCCGAATAGAATTAGCATAATATTCCAGCAATGCTTCAGATGCTTCATTCCTGCATAATAAATTTTCTTTTGTGTCGACCAGGCCTCTGGCGGTTAACATGATTAAAGCATTGGTCAAAACGCCTTCGCAGGCATTGGATGAAATGTTAATGGGCGCACCTTCTTCTTTTAAGATATCTATTCGTTGTGCCGCTTGAGATTTTAAATCTAATTCACTTTTCCAGTCGTTTTTATTTTGTAGTAAAACTTCAGACATTAAGGCAACCGGCAGTATCGGGATTACATTACTGATTTCTTTCATCAGTGATTCGGCCAGGTCTTTTACGCGTTCAAAGCGTTCTTCCTGTTCGAACTGGCTGAAATCAATTTTATTGTCTGCGCAATATTGCTTTACTGAAACCGGAGGGCCGAAGTTTACACTGGCGTAGCCAAAGCGTTTCCAGCGCATTTTTCGAGAGAGTAAAATCATTTTAAAGATAAACGTCAGCGACGTTTTAATCACGAACCAGCCACTGCGTTTACGGGCTGTTTTGTCAAGTTTTCGGATTAAACTGCGGTCTTCAATCACTCGGTCGTAATTAATGCCTACGGGTACAAACACAATGTCTTTATCAAACTCGGCGTGATATTCTCTGAGCATGTAGTCCATAAAACCTAAACGGGGATCACGCAATGCGCCGGTTTTGGTTAAACCGCCTTCGGGAAAAACCGCCTGACAAACTCCGGCACGCGTGGCCATATGGACATAACGCTCGAGTACTTTGCGGTAAAGTGGATTGCAGGAGTTACGCCGCACAAAAAATGCACCCATGGATTTTATTAGCGTTTGCAGTGGCCAGATGCGTGCCCATTCGCCAACTGCATAGGAGAGTGCCGTTTTTTCGGCGACCAGAAAAGAGGTGAGAATGTAATCCATGTTACTGCGGTGATTCATGACAAAAACCACGCTCGCTCCTGAGGGGATTTTTTTTAAGCCGTCATCATCAAAAAAACCGACTCGAATACGATAAACTAAACGAGCAAATTTTCGTGCAAGCCAGTAGCCTAATCGAAAATAAACATAGGCATTAAATGCGGGAACGATTTCACTGGCAAATTGGCGGGCTTTTTGTTGAGCCAGCGCGACGGGCATTTGGTTTTTTTCCGCATAGCTTTTAATGGCTTCTATGACCGGCTCATCAAATACCAGCTGGTCAATTAAACTTTGCCTGCGGGTCAGTTGAAATGGACGAATTTCGATGTCCAGTCGGCTACTGACTTCGTCAATCACTTTATTAACCCGGCGATGTAGATACCAGCGTAGCCCCGGCATTAAGAGCCGGTCGAGAACCATAACGGCGGCGAAAACGACGAGTAAAATAAATAGCCAGGTTGGCAGGGTAATGTAATTATCCATAATTCATTATATTTTAGCTGAGATGTGTTTGCATTATGCGCAGTTAAATGGCTTATGGCAACCAGTCGATATAAGATGTAAGCAAATGAATCACAGATGGTCGGCTAGTCTATAATGTTAAATGTGGTTTATTTTGTATATTAATACTAACTTAAACAGGTTGATTATGAAGTCTTTAGAAGAATGTGAAGAACACTTTAAAACTCATATTATGTCTCATGCGGAAGCCGCAGAAAGGGAGCGCAAAAAGTTTGTTGGTTACCGGCTTAATGAAATGACAAAAGTCATTTTGATTAGTGCAGCTGTCATCATAGTCGGCATTGTATTAAGTTCAAGCTTTAAAGATGGTGGCTTAATCAGCTTTATATTGCTTATCGTTGCGCCGGTGATTGGCTCAATTGGCTGGATACTCATGAAAATGTTTGCTCTCGGGTTTAAGCACCAGGAAAAGTTAGCGGAGTTTCGAGATTATTATCGGCGACAGGTTACGCGGCCTATGCTTGAATTTATGTTACCAAATCTAAGTTATAAAGCGGATGACGGTATTGATATTGATGTCATTGAAAGTAGTTTAATTGTGCCAGTTTATTTTACTCACGGTGAGCTTGTTTCAAAATATCTTATTGAGTCTCATGATATGTTGGTGGGCGAATTTAATGGAGTTAAAGCAAAAACAAGCATGTTGTCATTAGAACGACGCGCTGACCGGGTGCAGTGTGATCCCTCTGGAGGTGTGTTTTTTCGCGCTAAACTGCAACATGATTTTGAAGGTAGGGTGGTTATTCGACGTAAGTTTACTGAGAAATATCTGGGAGAAACCTTAGCCAGTTTCGTGGATGATGTTCGAATTTCATTTGGAAAAAATGAAGATAAAATATACCTGAATCAAGATGAAGAAACAGCACACAACGAACCATCTACGCCACTAGAAGATTACCATGTAGATGATGAGGAATTTGAAAACCATTACCGGGTAACCACGACCGATGCAAACCTGGCAAAAGAGTTATTAACTGCCGAGCGAATGAGTCATATGCTGAATGTATCAAAAGCGGGTGATCTATTAGTGCAATTTTCTTTCTTTGATGGTTATATTTCAGCGTACTTTTTTAGAGACGATGCGCGTTTATTTGATGTTTCACTGAAGCATATTAAAAGTCGGGTTGATAATGCGGATAATATGGTTAGGTTGTATCATGAGTTAAAGGGTATACATTTGATGGCGACTGAGATGATGTCTTAGTTTGTTATTGCCAATACCTCTCTGAGTAAAAATAGAGAGGTATTGGCTCGGTTTTTATAATTTTAACTGCGGTTGTTAAACATTACTTAGTTAGATTTAATGCAATTTGCATAATAACTTACCGTTGCGGGCCAGTCTGAAAATACTCCGAGTACGCCCACGTCCTGTGCCAATACATCGAGCATCTTCATGGTGTCACCGTCATTATTAATTGCATCCGTTGTGGTTTGGTAATACCAGCCGCCGCCATCTTTTAACAGTCCGGAACGCTCTAGTGTCCAGGTAATAATATCCAGTCCTGCACCTTTGGCAAATTCGGTGTATTCTGATGGAACGATTTTTGCGTAGCTATCAAGCGTGACCAGTGCCCACATAGGTGGTGCGATAATATTCACCCCCATTGATGCCAGCTCGTCCATATTCGCCTGTGTTGCGATAAATTGTGGATCTTCATACACACGGTCATCTAAATATACTGCCTGTTCGCCAAAGGCTGGCTCGTTTTCTAACCAGTAAAGTACATCCTGTAAATTAAATGACTGGGCAAAAACATTTTCTGCTTTAACGCCGGCCTGATGATATTCATTAATCATTTGCTGGGCGTAATCCTGTTGTGTGTAAGTTCCCTGATAAGGCATTTCAACACTGGCTGATTTTAACTCTGGTGTCATTTTCACACCGAGTTTTTTAAACAATGCAATACTATCTTTGTGCGTCATTAACGTGCCTTTAGTTGAGTATAAATCCGTGCGCCAGCTGGCTGTTGCATCCATGAACTGTGTAGCTGTAGTGGCATTCGGGTTAGATGCATCCATTTTGCCTTTAAGGGTTTTAAATTCAGCGAGAGTGATGTCGCTGGTGCAGCATTGAGCACTGGCAGGGGTTAGGGTTTCACCGGTAAGCGGATCTATAACCGCGGGTGTAAATGGCTTTGAACATTTACTTGCCAATGGAGTTGCTAAAATATTAGTGGTGGTATGCAGGTCACATTGTGAGTGGCGACACACCAGTTCTTTATCTGCTGTGAAAGTGACATCGCACTCTATTATGCCGGCACCCATGCGTGCGGCTGCTTCGTAAGATTCTTTAGTATGCTCTGGGAATTGCATAGACGCACCGCGATGCCCAATTGAAAAATCGGTTTTCTGAAAGCGTTTATTACCACAGGCTTGTAGTTTTTCTTTTAAGGGGCCTTCGTCCATGTCGTCAACCAGGTAGTAGGGTCTAACACCTACATGGGTTTGGGGTTTATTGTGCTGATCTTTTTTATCAAAGATCTGTTTATCAGTATGATGTTTAATATCATCGGTTTTGTTTGCCATTGAAACATCGGCTAGTGCTATATTCAGCAAGCCAGTTGCCGAAATGATGGCAGTAATAAACAGGGTATCTACAAAACGCATGATCGGTTCTCCAATTGTTATAATTAAGTTTGTGGTGGTTTAACAACAAGTAAATTATTTGAAATTTATGTTAGCCGTGTTACGGGATAATTTTTGTTTTGTGAACATTAATGTTTTTTAGAGAATCGGATAAAGGTAAGAAATTTTATGCAGGCAAAACAGGTCTAATCTGGGTGACGAAAATTATTTAGAAAGTGCGTAATTAAAATAAGAATAATAATAAAAAAAGGGGTGCCACTGGCACCCCTCAATTCGCTAAACAGTATTATCGTTTTTATTTATTCGTTACGATTATTTTTTTACTACTATTTTAGTCGTCAGAGCGATCTTCATCAACATTCGCCCAGATCATTTTTGCATCTTGAGAGTGGTCTTTGTTAGTACGACGGTCAATTTTAGACGCTTTATTCATCACATGATAAATATAGTTCTGTTCCTGTACACCGTGCATCAAGTAAGCGCCGGCACCACCGGCATAAATTGCAACATCTTCAGCAGCATGGGTTTCTGACCTAAGAGGCACTAACGCTTCCTGATGGAAGCCTTCATCTTCAGTATCAATTGATGTTAGGTCTGCAACACGGCCAGTCTGAATTAGTGCATCATAATGCGTGTCACCACCTGTTTCTAATGATGCATAACCACGGCCATTCGTATAGTTAACTGTTGTGTAAGGCATGCCGTCATCAGCCATTGAATAGCTGTCTTTAGCTTCTCCACGGCTGTCATTGCCCACAACTTTACCCAGTATCGGATTACCACGCGTTGGGTAGCCGGCAATCGTGAATACGTGACTGTGGTCAGCGGTGACAATAATAAGCGTTTCGCGCGGGTCTGTTTTTTCCATGGCTGATTTTACTGCATTAGAAAATTCAATCGCATCGGTTAATGCGCGATAAGCATTGCCGGCATGATGGCCATGGTCAACTCGACCTGATTCAACCATCAGGAAATAACCTTTGTCATTTTTATTCAGAACATCAATGGCTTTGCTGGTCATTTCGGTTAATGAGGGCTCACCACCAACATCATTTTTACGGTCTTCGTCATATTCCATATGCGAACGATCGAACAGGCCTAGTAGATGATCCGTGTTGTCAGTATCAATCGCGTCAAACTGTTCTTTGTTCCAGACAAACGCGGCGTTGTCATAATTTTCAACCCACTCTTCAGTCAGGTTGCGTTGGTCATCACGCTCACCGGTTTTGCCTGCATCTTCAAGATCGGCCATATTGCGCGGCCAGAAGTTACGACGTCCACCACCCAGTGCAACTTCAAGTCCGTTGCCGTAGGGGAATTCAATTAATTGACGAGCAATATCTTTACAGCGATTATCAATTGCTTCTTGAGACAAGTCGTGGTCATCTTCCCAGTTACGCTCAGGAACGTGAGCATAAGTTGCTGCAGGTGTAGCGTGTGTGATACGTGCAGTAGAAATAATGCCAGTTGATAAGCCGGCGATTTCAGCCTGCTCTAAAAATGTAGTTAGCTCGGTGCCTTTACTGCTGGCGCAGTCGCCGCGAAATGCATTTTGATTAACGGAGATAACACCGGCTTTGCTTTTAATGCCCGTCATCATTGCTGTCATGGTGCCTGCAGAATCTGGTGTTTGCTGGTTAGTATTGTATGTTTTGCTGAGCGCTACATAAGGCATTGCTTCAAAACTTAGCTGATTTTCTTCACCACTCTCGCCACGTAACTGGCCTTCAAGAATACGCGCTGCAGTGGTTGTGCTGACACCCATACCGTCGGCAACAAATAGAATAACATTTTTAGCTTTATGTCTGTTAGCCTGAAGGTGCTTAGCGGTTTGAATTGCCGCTTCGCCATCAGCATACCATTTTTCAGGCGATTCATTTGCTGGGCCAGCCTGAGCTATTCCCATCAGAGCTGCACCCATAGCAGATGTGAGTAAAGTGTTTATAAATTTAGTGCGTTTCATTTATATATCCCCAACCGAAAAGTCATATTCTTTAGTGTGTTTGAGCCGTCCACTGGCATGCAGGTATCCTTACAATGAGTAAGATACGTTCGATATATGACTTATTTGTTGCTAATAAATGAAGAAATAGAGAAGTTTTCTTTGTCTTACAAGTTAATTTATTTTTCGGCTATTCCACTGCTCGATGAATAATCTAATTTAAAAACCTGGTACCACAAAGTTTTTGTTAGCGCAGAAATGAGTTGTAGTGAGTAAATAACTTGAGTATATGTTAAGCGTTTAACGGCAGGATTAGTGTAATAAATAGAAGAAAATATAAGATTAAAGTGTAAATTTACCATGAATCAAATTGTTTTTAATTTTAAAAAACAGACGATTTCTATTTCAACTCTTTGTTTTGTTAATGATTTGTCTTGCAGGGTATGTAATTTGCCTTTATTAGTGTAGAAATACGAAAATGTAAAAGTATGCAAGATACATTTACAAACAAATCAAGGGTATTTAAAAATGATAAAGTCCATCGTTAATTCTATTTTAGCTTTATTCATGTTGATGGTGAGTGTTAGTGCAAACTCGGCCATAGTTTATCAAGCAGATGATCGTTATATTGATCATGGAATAGGCGGTACGTTTACGCCTGCCGCACCCTATGCTGATTTTAATAAAGAATGGTGGGCTTATGAAGCGGGCGCATTTCAAAATACCGTTATTGGCAGCACGGGGATGTCTGGGAGTGGTTCAACCTATGCAGGATTTGATGCGGCGGGTTATGGCGCTGATGCAAACAGTGTTTTTTCAGTGAGTTTTGAAGTGGATCAGCTGACCGACTTTTCATTAACCGGTAGTCTTGATAGTAATTTGTATGATAGTTATGTGTCGGTAAGTTTAATGGAAAATGGCGTGTCATTATTTTCTATGGATAGTAATGATTTGATCGATTTTTATAGCCCAGGTGTAATGCTAACGCCATTTAGTTATGCCGGACAATTTGATGCTGGTAATCGTTATCAATTGATATTGAGTTCTTACTCGTTTGATTCTGACTATTATTCGGAAGAATGGAAATTTGACCTGGCGACTACCTCCGTTGTTCCTGTGCCGGCCGCGCTTTGGTTATTTGGTTCAGGGTTTATTTTATTAGCGGGAGTCATGAAACGTAAAAAAGTATAAATATCAATTTCTGGTAAGTAAAAAGGCGATTTATTAATCGCCTTTTTATATTCAGCTATTAAATATTTAATGTGTATTGTAGGGCTGTTTCTCGATTAGATGAAATTCAAGTTTAATTGTTTTAGATGTTCAGAGTGAAGTAATGAAAATATTTCTATGGGTAGCGGGTATTGGTTTATTGTTCGTTATCATTCCTGTTTTGATTTTATTCTCCAACTTTATCTTCAGGTCACAGATTACACAGTTAGAAGTTAATTTTTCGTCAGAGTTTATTGCCTTAATGGAGGGGGTAAAGGTCATAGAGAAAAATTATGATGTGCTACCATCGGATGCAGAAATACCTGATACTGGCGATCTTGAGAGCGCACGTGAAATGCTGCTGTATGAGGATGATTCAATAAAAGAAGGTCGGCGAGTATTTGATAATGATCCAGGAAAAGAAGTACTGGTTTCATTTAATAAATCTCGAAATGAATCCCGTGTCTATCTCGCTAACAATGTGTTTCAATATCGTAACGGGCATAAAGGCGTACTGCTAGGCACCTTTCCTCCACCGATTTTTTCCTATATTGATTTTGTCTTACCGATTAATGAAAAAACGATGCTAGTTCACGGGGCGATGCAAGATTCACCTTATCCATCAGAAAGGGAATTATGGCAGGTTGAATATGATGGATTGATTAAAACTCAGTTGAGTCATGATCCGTATTATTTAGACGCCCGCCCGCCTAAAGTATTTAATTTTGAAAGTGATAACGAGCAAGTTGTTGTTTATTATGTTGGCAGTTATGACTATGCTTTTGGTGGCGATTCATCTCGGCCCAAATATAGTATGATGCGAGTTTATAATTCACTGTATCCAAAAGGGATTGATTTAATTAAATTTGGCTTTAAAGCGGGAACAATTATAGATGTCGTAAAAGTCGATGGAGGGTATTTAGTGACGGGTGACCCCAGTTTGCCAGCAATGGCGGGTAAGGCGCGGGCTTCGTTAAGGCAGTGGAAAGTAGTTATGGATTGATTTTAATGTAATTAGCTAAGTTAATATCAGGCTGCTATTACGTACTTCGGTTGATTTGTGTTTGTGCTATGCTGAAACATTGAGTCATGGTTGGAGCGATAAATATAAAAATGTAGCTAATCGGTGTAATAGCAATAGTAATACTCGCAGGATTTTTGGTTAAAAAAGAAGTGTCTTCTTATGCAAGAGTCATTATCGGTTCTATTTCTGGAACCTGTTTTTTTGCAATATGGCCTTTTGTCTATTTCTATATTGAAATTCATAATTATTCTGAATTTCAACTCTTGATTGCATATTTAATATTATCATCAATCGCAGTAGCATCCTCTGTCATTTTAGTAGGAATTACAAAGTATGACTTTTTGATGGTCTCTATATCACTTGTCTGTTTTATTTTATCAGTTATTGTTTCTCAAACTGAAGAGAAAAAAATAGAAAATGCAATCGCGATATATACGAATTATTATAGTGATTCTATCGACGAGTTAAAAATTATTGAAAGTCAAAACAAGAATGCAGAAAGAGTTTTATATGCTGCAAAAAACTTATACTCTGACACTTGATAAAAAGTGGCGAAAGAAAGTCGATAAAGGGCCTATGTTCGATTATTTTTATTTGATAATTGATAATGAGCGCATTGCAGAATTTAGACCTAAATGTTCGAATAAAAAAAGTTATTCACTGCCTGAGGCTGTGAATAATATGCAACACTTTTTTGAGGTTCAAAATTTAATCGCGAACTCAACCTGTTATCAAAAAGCTAAAAATACTTACGGATGTAGAATAGATATAACTAATCAGCAAGGTGTAATAAAGCGCGTGCAATGGTTAGGTATTAATACGGTTATCAATACGGGGGCTGATTTAGATTTAGTTGTTTATAAAGATTACCCCTCGCTACAAAACGAAATACAACAAGTTATTAATTCAATTTCATTTAAGAAAACTGAGGGTGATTTGAACTGTTTGACGCTGACTGAGTGGATGTGAGGTTTAATAACCTGTGGACGATATATTTTTTACTTATTTATATAGATGAATATACCCACGATACCTGTATTAACCAAAACAATAGCTGAAAATGCAAGCATTGTTATAGTTGTACATGCCAAAATGTAGATGATAGGTTGTTCTTTTGGGTTAAGAATATTGTGTTCAAACTTTTTTCGCATGGCTGCTGGAAATACAATTGCCTTGATATAACCAATGGTTTTAATGAGAAACAGCGGGAATGAATTAAAAATAGATAGTTCGTATGATGTGTAGTGCTTGCTATTAAAATATATGGGGTCGAATACTTTTTTAAATATAAAGTGCTGAATAAATAGCAATGGAATAAATCCTGCTAAGCCAATAGCTACCATTGCCATGATTAATATAAATGAAAATTGATAATAGGTTTCAAGCATAATGTTTTTTAGTGTAAGTTGCTAGTTGCATACTTTGGATATACCTAGACTATTTACAATGTCGGTATCTGAAAACTGTGACTTGTATAAATGGCCGGCCACTTCTCCAGTACCATAGGCGACAACAGCAGAACCTACGCCTACAACTAAAATAATACCCCAACCAACAGGTGTACCCACTAGAAAGAGAGTAGCGATACCACCTGCAAATGCTCCACCAACGGTGCTAGATATTGCCTTAACCGCTATTTCATTTTTCTCGGGTAATGTTTCTGTTTTAGAAATTTGATAACAACTGGCTGCTAAGCCAACACCTGCTAGCACAACACCACCTTTTGAAGCTGCTTTTGATATGGTTGTTAATTTACTCATATGTTGCGTCATAGACTTGGTTGCATTTAGGCTGCGGCCAGGAGGTAGTTTAAATGAGTTTTTAACCTTATTGTCGGCATAAATTATTTTTTTAATGGCTGGGCCAATATTATTTGAATATTGATTAAGTTTGGTTTTTCTTATCTTATCAAATTCATATTTAGAAATATTGCCTTGTTTATAGTCATGATAGGCATCAGGTATGCCATTCAGTAATGACATATTTGAAGTTAGTGTAGTGTTAAGTGTGAAGAGTGCTGTACCGCCACCTGCAAGGCCTAGTGATAGCTGGTTATAAATAGGTGAAGTTTCTTTAATTGCTTTTTGGGTGTTGATATCCATGGTTTGCCATAGTCGCTTTATCTGGCTGGTTTCTTGAGGTTCGATAGGTGTCAGGCACATATTGGGTGCAGTCGTTCTTAGCGTAATGAGTTGTCCAGGCTGAATTTGATCGGGATTTTTAATAATTGGATTATCAATTAATGCCTGTTTTATATGATTATCTAAATGTTTTGCATTGCCGGGAAAATAGCGGTTAATAATGCCAGATAAGGTATCTCCTGCCTGAACATGGTGAAAATACAGGTCTTGAGTGTTGGAAGGGAGTATAAATCCATTTGGCATGAGGCTGTCCTTGTCTTATATGCTAGTTGTTATTTAAGTTGACTGAATAATATCAAACTTTACTCTATGCGGATATTTAATAGTTTGAAATAGCCAGTTGGATTAATATCTTGCTGTCAGTGTATAAGGTGTTTATTCTAAAAGTTAAGCAAAAGGGTTTTTAATGATATGTTTTAAATTAACAAAAAAAACCCGCATTGCTGCTCGGTTTTTTTTCAATATGGCTCCCTGAAAGGGTCTTATTGGGCACCAAATGAATCACATTAATTTTGCCAATGAAATTATGCGTAAAATGGTTTAGAAGGAGGTGGGTTTATCTAGCATGACATCCATCTCTGAGAGGAGAAGGTAGTGCATTAATTTAGCTCTTTATATCTAGAGTAAATATTTGTTAATGCTGGAAAATTTTAGTTTGGAGGAGTTTTCCTCTTATAAATCACGAGGCAATAAAAAAGGCCGGTTAATAAATTAACCGGCCTTTTTAGAATATGGCTCCCCGACCTGGACTCGAACCAGGGACAAACGGATTAACAGTCCGTTGCTCTACCAACTGAGCTATCAGGGAATAGTAGAGATTTGCAAACAGTCAATGCGCTTAGCCCGGCTGCTTGCGTCTCGAAACTACGTCGTTTCGAGGTGCGCTATAATACTGATTCACTTCTTATCGGTCAACCCTAATTTACTGATTTTCTAACAATTATCCAACAAAGTTTTTAATTCTATCGATGGCTTTCTCTAAGCTGCCCATATCGGTGGCGAAAGAGATGCGCATATGTCCTGGGCTGCCGAATGCGGAGCCGGGAACCAGTGCGACCTCGGCTTCTGAGAGGATTTTCTCTGCCAGTGTTACGTCGTCTGTTATGCCCATTTTTTGCATGACTTTGCTGAAGTCGGGGAAGATGTAAAAGGTGCCATCGCTGGCAATACTTTCAACCCCTTCAATATTACTGAGCTCGGCCAGTACAAAGTCGTGACGCTCTTTGAACGCGGCGTTCATTTCAGTTAATCGGGATTGGTCGCCCTCAAGTGCCGCCTGCGCCGCCACCTGTGAAATTGAAGTGGGGTTGGAGGTGCTTTGCGACTGAATTTTTTTCATGTTTTTGATCAGATCGGCAGGCCCCGCCGCATAGCCGATGCGCCAGCCTGTCATGGCATAGGCTTTGGATACCCCATTGAGTACAACCGTACGCTCGTATAATTCCGGGCAGGCATTAACGATGTTGCAGAAGGGCGCATCCGTCCATAGAATTTTTTCGTACATATCATCTGTGGCGATAATGATATCAGGATATTGCAGTAACACCTCAGCCAGGGCCTTTAACTCATCCATTGAATAGGACTTACCCGATGGGTTAGATGGGCTGTTAATTACAAATAAACGCGTTTTATCGGTGATAGCGGCTTTCAGCTGATCTGCGGTGATTTTGAAGCCCTGAGCTTGTTCGCCCTTAACTATTATCGGTTTTGCATCCGCCAGCAGCACCATATCGGGGTAAGACACCCAGTAGGGTGCGGGAATGATCGCTTCATCGCCCGGGTTGAGTAGCGCCTGCGCCATATTAAAGAAGCTTTGCTTACCGCCGCAGGAAACCAAAACTTGTTCGGGCGTGTAGTTTAAGTCATTGTCTTTTGAAAACTTGTTTATAATGGCCTGCTTGAGGCTGGGCATTCCATCAACCGCGGTGTATTTGGTCTGGTTGTTATGGATGGCTTCAATGGCCGCCAGCTTTACGTGGTCCGGGGTGGGGAAATCCGGTTCGCCAGCGGCAAGGCCTATTACGTCTTTGCCTTCGGCGCGGAGTTGTTGAGCCAGTGCGGTTACCGCAAGTGTGGGAGATGGTTTAACTTTTTGAATTCTGTTAGATGCCTGAGCCAAAGCAATATACCCTGTGAGTTTAAATTTTTATTAATATTGAGAGTATAAACAATGTTGCCCACCTTTGTCCTATCCCAAAGGGAAGAGAAGCGCATTTTTTTTAAATTAATTGCTGAAACACGAATGTTTTAGAAAATTATTGAGCCGTTACGTTTTACTATGTCGAAAAAATTTGAATTAATTACCGATAAAACACCAGCAGGCGACCAGCCCTCAGCCATTAAAACGTTATTAAATGGTTTAGAGGAAGGCTTGTTAAATCAAACGTTGCTGGGTGTGACCGGCTCGGGCAAAACCTTTAGCATCGCCAATGTAATTGAGCAATCCCAGCGTCCTGCAATGATACTCGCGCCCAATAAAACCCTAGCGGCACAATTATATGGCGAGATGAAGGAGCTGTTTCCGAACAACTCAGTTGAATATTTCGTCTCCTATTATGACTATTACCAGCCAGAAGCCTATGTGGTGGCCAGTGATACCTTTATCGAAAAAGATGCTTCTATAAATGAGCACATCGAACAGATGCGTCTGTCTGCAACGAAGTCGATGCTCGAGCGTCAGGACACCATTACCGTTGCCACGGTGTCATCCATTTATGGCTTAGGTGATCCGGAGTCTTACCTGTCGATGATGTTGCATATTGTGAAAGGCGACATGATTAACCAGCGGGATATTTTACGTCGACTGGCGGAGATGCAATACACTCGTAATGATATGGAGCTGGGGCGGGCGAATTATCGGGTACGTGGCGAGGTGATTGATGTGCACCCAGCAGAATCTGAATATGAAGCAGTGCGCATTGAGCTGTTTGATGATGAAGTGGAGCAGCTGAGTTTCTTTGACCCGCTCACTGGCGAAGTGTTGCGCAAAGTCTCGCGTTTAACGATTTATCCGAAGTCGCATTACGTCACGCCAAAGCATGTAATACAGGAAGCTATCGATAAAATAAAAGTCGAGTTAAAAGAACGCCTGAATGATTTACGGGATAATAATAAATTAGTGGAAGCGCAGCGTTTAGAGCAGCGCACGATGTTTGACCTGGAGATGATGCGCGAGCTGGGGTATTGCAACGGTATCGAAAACTATTCGCGTTATTTATCGGGGCGCGCACCCGGCGAACCACCACCCTGTTTGTATGATTATTTGCAGGACAATGCCTTATTAGTGATTGATGAAAGCCATGTCACCGTGCCGCAACTTGGGGCAATGTATAAAGGCGATCGTTCGCGCAAAGAGAATTTAGTGGGTTACGGATTTCGATTACCCTCGGCATTAGATAACCGGCCATTGCGTTTTGACGAGTTTGATAAAATGCGCCCGCAAACCATTTTTGTGTCGGCCACGCCGGGTAATTACGAAAAAGAACATTGTGATCAAATAGCCGAAATGGTGGTGCGTCCCACCGGGCTGGTTGATCCGCAAGTGGAAATTCGACCGGTAGACACACAGGTGGATGATGTGTTGTCGGAGATAAACATTCGTGCGGCCAAACAGGAAAGGGTGTTAATCACCACGTTAACCAAACGCATGTCAGAAGATTTAACGGATTATTTAACCGAGCATGGTGTACGGGTGCGTTATTTACATTCCGATGTGGACACGGTTGAGCGCATGGAAATTATTCGTGATTTACGCTTAGGCGAGTTCGATGTGCTAGTGGGCATTAACCTGCTGCGTGAAGGCCTGGATTTACCGGAAGTTTCTTTAGTTGCCATACTCGATGCAGATAAAGAAGGTTTTTTACGTTCCGATCGTTCCCTCATTCAAACCATGGGGCGTGCCGCGCGAAACTTAAATGGCAGAGCGATTTTATATGCAAATAAGATCACCGGCTCAATGCAGAGAGCATTAGATGAAACCGAACGTCGACGTGAAAAACAACTCGCGCATAATAAAAAACATAACATTACCCCGCAGGGCATAAAAAAATCCATCCAGGATGTTATGGGTATGGGGTATGACCAGCGCCATGCCCAGCATACATTAAAAATCGCCGAACAGCAGGCTGAGTATGCACACCTGTCGGTGAAAGAAATCAGTAAAGAAATGGACCGGCTGGAAAAGAAAATGTTTCAGCACGCTCAGGATTTAGAATTTGAAGAAGCGGCGGCAGTACGGGATAAAATTAATCAGCTGAAGGCGTTGTCGTTTGAGGCGTAGTTTTATTTTTGACGAGATTAAAACAAATAAATAAAAATTCCCCTACCCACACACTTAGTCCCCCTGAGGAAAAGGTGGGCTGAGGGGGATTTGAAAACCTCCAGAATTCAGCAAATGTTTGCTTTTTGTTTTATCGATTAAATCTCCCCCAGCCCCTCTTTTTCTAAGAGGGAATTTCAGAGATCCCTTTTATTTTTTTGCAAATCAATACGTCCGTTCAAACCCCTTCACTTGATTTAAATTATCATCAACAAATTTGTCAGAACCGCCTCGTGCGGATAAATATGATCAACGGTAAAACCACAGCAAGCAAAGCCACATTCCAGTTTCCAGTTTCCAGTTTCCTGTTTCCAGTTTAAATCGGCATAGGGTGTTTGCTGCTGGCTTTATCACTAGTGCAGCGATTTCCTTGTTGTTGCCATTCAGGATTTTCCATTTGGCTATACGTTCGTTACAGGTGAGTATTTTCTCTTGAATCTTTGGGTTTATTTTTTTATGAACCCCCCGTGATATTTATAGATCCATAGATAGCCAATGCTATCTATTTTTTTATGCGCAATACTGGGATAACCTGATTCTGTTATCGGCGGCTTCGTTGGAGCGGATTGAACAGAAGGTCTCAAGGGTCTGTCAGTCGGGGGCCGTGAGCAATCTAAAAAGTTATGATGTTTGTATGTGCCCATTTAGATTTAACAATTTAAAAATGAAATAAATATGACGCAACATAAGAATGATCAAGAGAATCAACAGTGAGTTCATTCACAATAATTAATGATATTACTGTTGAGTTACGTCACCGTATATTTACGGCGATGCAAACGGCTTTGGGTGTCGATTTAGGTTTTACCGATGAGTCCGTTAATATCGCTTTAGCACCACCAGAGGATGTAGCGGATACTAGCACTAGATTGTCATTATATCTTTATCATGTCGGAATTAATAATTCGATGCGAAATCAGAACATGCTACCGCAAACCGCAAGGGATGATGAGCTGCGCCTACCCCCTTTACCCCTCGAACTACGTTATCTTGTAACGCCGACTGATGACGAAGAAGTAAGCCAGTTAATTCTGGGACGTCTCCTGCAATTTATTTATGACAATCCTTCTCTGGACACGATTGGTGAGGTTCCACTGGGAAATAGTTTTGGAGGGGCAAGTCGTGAACTGCGCCTGACCCCCGATTTGTTAAATGTTGAGCAGCTGTCGCAATTATGGAATGCATTTAGCCAGCCTTTTCGTCTGTCACTGGCGTTTCAGGTGGATGTGGTGGCAATCGATTCCGCACGTTCCCCCGTCATTGCACCACGTGTTGTGGATGTGTTATCGGTGGCGGGAATTAAGGAGCGCATTTAATGAGTCATATGCGTAACCTTGAAGTTGGGTCGGTACAACAAGCTCTGGTGGTCGGGCAGGTTGTTAATGGATTGACGGGGGACGCCATTTCCTCGTTATTCAGTATTGATCTGGATATGCGTATTGCGGGTGAAACCGAATTCATGCCTTTTCCGGTCGAGGCAAAAATTATTTCAGCCGGCTTTTTTTCATTTCCCGCGACGGCCGAGCGGGTTTTGCCCCAACTCATCACTCCTGCCGATACGTTGGAGTTTCGCTTTACTGTTATCGCACCCGGATTTACCTCGTTCGAAGAAATTGCCGCCGTCAGTGCGGCAAGTATAACCCCCGTAGAAACCACATTGGACATAGCGGGACATAGTCTGGATGTGAGCCTGGTCTCTGCACCGATACTACAGCGCACATTAATGCTGACACCCCAGGCAGTTGGGCTTAGGGGGATGGTGATAGATGATAATGATCCGGACAGTCCACTTGCCGGTGTGAGTGTCCAGGTGGTCGCGCCTGAAGCCGGTGAAGTGGTCTTAAGTGATGTTCAGGGGCGTTATCGTATCGACAGTTTACCCGTTGCTGAGTCGGTGACTTTGCAGGTAGAAGTGGATGATGACCTGACTGATATTACGCATGTTATTGATTACAGCAACCCTTTTAATACACGAATAATCAGCCTAAATGGATAGGAGATAAATTATGGAGTATCTAGCACCCGGTGTTTATCTAGAGGAGGTTTCTTCAGGAAATAAACCCATTGAAGGAGCCAGTACCAGTACCGCAGGCGTGGTGGGTGTTACCCTCCGTGGCCCGGTTAATACACCAACGTTAGTGACCAGCTTTGGTGAGTTTAGTCGGGTGTTTGGTGGCCTGCTGGATCATCGCACTTTCACCAATGGCCTTGATGCGCTGCCCTATGCATTGCAGGGTTTTTTCAATAATGGCGGTCAGCGTGTCTATGTGTCACGCATTATCGGGCCGGCTGCGACCTTCTCTGACATTGATATTTATGCAGAGCCGGTGGCTGGCTCGGCGCAAAGTGCTTTATCTGCAAGGGCAACAGCGGGTACAGCCAGTCTTGTTGTGGATGATCCCGGAGCGATTGCAGATGGTGATGAGCTGCTGCTGGTGGATGATGTTCGTTCAGAATATGTCACGGTTAGTGGTGCACCGGTTGTAAATGAAAGTATCAGAATAGGAAATGCGTTACGCACCGATGCTAGCAGTGGTAATACCGTTGCGACACAAACACTCACAGCAGGTACGGATTTAACACCAACTGAAGATATGACAGCCGGGGGAGAACTTCAACTTTCTGTGGGTGAAATTGCTACCCTCAGTTCAGGGGACATCATAGAAATTACCGATACGGGTGATGGCACTATTATCGAGTATGTCACCATCACCAACAATGATGATGCCGCCTTTAACGAAGGTGGATTATTGTTTAATCATCCTCTGGCCACCACGCTAATGCGGATTGTGACATTAGTGGATGATACCAGCACAAGCCTCGATGTTGATACAGATGCGGGTATGGATGTGCTCGATCTGGCAACCAGTGCGGGGTTTTCCAGTGGCGATATCGTGCGGATTAATAACGCAGATATTTATGTTGTAGATGAAGTGCTACCAACCGCGACAGTGCCCCTGGATGCAAATTTAAATGCCAGCCATGCCGCGGCAGTCAGAGTAATAAAGCAGGTGCCCATGTTGAGAGTGCATGCTCGTTATCAGGGGCTCTGGGGAAACAGTTTGCGGGTGCGGATTCGTGATGTCAGCCTGTTAGAAACCGCGGTAACGAATGGGGCTGTAATCGGTGATACGGTTATTGTGCTGGATGCGGTATTTGGATTGTCCACAGGAAGTTATGTTGAGTTCTCCAGTGCGGGAAATGCATTACAGACATTACAGGTTAACTCGGTTAACCGCGCCACCAGTGAAGTCACATTTACAACGGCACTGACGGTGGCATTGCCCGCAGCAACAGTGGCGGCATCAAAAGAGTATGACCTGATTGTTGAGCGCATTGAAAATGACAAAGTGGTTGAGTCCGAGGTGTTTGAGAGCCTGGGTATACACCCGGATCATAATCGCTACGGGCCAAAAATTGTCGGCTCCTTTATTCGTGCCAGTGATACCGCATCAGACTCGGGTGAGTCAGATATGGTGCGCCTGTCAGACCTCAGCTTTGATGATAATGGGGTTGAGCTTGCCGCGGTTATTGCTGATCGGGCGTCCATGTTGTCCTCGGAGGTTTCTCGCACATTACAAAGTGGCATTGATGATCTGGTCAATATAGATGACAACACCTTTATTGGTGTTTCATCGGATGATCCTGGATCGCGCACCGGCATTCAGAGCCTGGAAAATGAAGAAAGTATCAGTATGGTGTCTGTGCCGGGGCGAGTTGACATTAGCCTGCAAAAATCGCTTGTCGGACACTGTGAAAAAATGCGTTATCGTTTCGCTGTCATTGATGTACCGAGTAATAGCGATACCGCCGACGCTATTTCCCATCGACAAAATTTTGATACAACCCGTGCAGCCCTGTATTACCCCTGGCTGGTGGTGCCGGATTTATTCGGTGAACGGGGCGACCTGTTACGTATTGCACCCAGCGGGCATGTTATGGGCATTTATGCCCGCACCGATACGACCCGGGGTGTCTGGAAAGCGCCGGCAAATGAAGTTGTGCGGGGTATTTTGCAGTTTGAAACGTCAGTGACAAAAGGCCAACAGGATATCCTGAATCCGGTTCATGTTAATGCGTTTCGAGATTTTCGCACCGCAAACCGTGGGCTACGTTTGTGGGGTGGGCGCACCCTGAGCAGCGATGCTGAATGGAAATATGTCAATGTGCGTCGGCTATTTTTATTTCTTGAACAATCCATTGAGCGGGGCATGCAGTTTGCCGTGTTCGAGCCCAATACCGAAACACTCTGGGCCACCGTTAAACAATCAATCAGTAATTTTTTGACCGGCGTGTGGCGTCAGGGAGGGCTTGAAGGCATAAAAGAGGAAGAGGCCTTTTTTGTTAACGTGGGCTACAACGTGACCATGACTCAAACAGATATAGACAACGGTCGTCTGATCATCGAGGTGGGTGTGGCGCCGGTGAAACCAGCGGAGTTCGTCATCATTCGTATATCACAGAAAACCCGTGAAGCAACCGCATAAACATAAGGAGTTAGATGATGGAAAATCCATTATTACAATACAATTTTTTGTTGGTCATCGACGGTGCTTCAGATGCGGTAGCCGGTTTTACTGAAGTTAGTGGGATCAATATGGAAACCGATGTTGTCGAGTATAGGGAAGGTTCAGATACCGCCACCGTTCGTAAATTACCCGGCTTAAGAAAGTACGGCAATATTACCTTAAAGCGCGGTTACACCACCAATGGCGAATTATGGGACTGGCGTAAAACCGTCATAGATGGGGCAACTGAAAGAAAGTCAGGTGCCATTGTGCTGTTAAATGAGGCACGTGAACCGGCACTACGATGGGAGTTTTCAGAAGCCTGGGTTTCCAAGTATGAAGGCCCGGCACTCAATGCGACCGCCAATGAGGCAGCTGTCGAGTCAATTGAAATAGCGGTAGAAGATGTGCGCTTAGTTGCTGCTTAAAATGTCGACCTGAAATTAAAACCTGAAATTTAGATAAGGACTGTTAACGCGATGGAATCCATGAGCACGCCAGGGGTTTATTTTGAACCACTGCAACCTGTCCGGGTTGATGCCGATTTATTACGCAGTGATATCTGTGCCTTTATTGGTTATGCGGAAAAAGGGCCGACGACTCTTCCCGTGCGCATTGAATCCTGGCGTCAGTTTCAAACACTTTTTGGTCAACCGCTGCAATACTCCCATCTGGCTTTAGCGATAAAAGGCTTTTTTGAAAACGGAGGTATCACCTGTTATGTGCTACGCATCGTTGATCAAAATGCAGTTTCATCCAGTGCAAAAATTGTGGCAAACAATGCCAGTGAGCCATGGCAGGTTTATGCATCATTTCGGGTGAGCGATATTGTGGCGAGTGAAGCCATAGAGTCAGCCGTGCCTGATGCGGCGATTGTGCAGAGTATCAGTCCTGATGAGCTGCGCTTACCGTTACAAAACCCAGGTAGCTGGGGTAATAATATCAGTCTATCCGTTGAGCGAAGTTCACGTTTAAGTACACAAACCAACGGCATTTTTGATGATGGGTATTGTACTGCCTTAGATAGTCTGGCCGGACTTGATGAGTACTCAGTTGTTGAATTAAGTCAGGCGCAGTGGCAGGCGACAGATGGTGTAACCCCGGTATTTGAAATCGAATCAATTGACCGGTTACGACAGCGAGTTACCTGGAAAAAATCGTTACTACAGGGAGAAAATCCATTTAACGCCAGCCTGCCTGTGCGTATCAATACCGTGGAATTTGATATCAGCGTGTATTTTAAAAATCGTCTGGTAGAAAAGTTTCAATGGCTGGGGCCTCATCCGCTGTATTCAAATAGTTTGCATCGGGTGCTGGCACAACAAAGTCAGTTTATTAATTTAACGTTTAAAGGCGAAGCGGATACTAACTGGTTCCAGAGTGGAGAAAATGTCTGGCCACAAAATGTCAGTCAACTTCAGTTGAGTCAGGGTGCGGATGGCGTCTCTGAAATAGCGGCAACACATTATCTTGCAGCACTTGAACTGATTGCAAAGGTTGATGATGTGAGTGTACTGGTTGCACCGGATCTGGTGTTGTCATCGACAGTATTAAGTTTACCCGTCACAGGAATTATTGCTGAAAATCTCGACTGTAAAGCATTAACCGCGCCCGGTGTCGGGATGATTTATGGGCAGGTTAATGATGGAAAGGAAAATTTATTTAATGTTAGCGTAATCGATGCGCAGAGTGGCAAGCGAGTCACAACGGATAAACAGGGTAAATTTCAGCTGCTTAATTTAGATATCAGTTTACGCACTTTACGGTTTGAAAAACCGGGATTCACTAAAGAAGAGCGCCAGGTATTTAGTGCCACAGGATTAGCGGATAATCCTGAGACATTCACTTTGCAACCATTAACCGTTGCGCGCAGCCTGAGTGAATTAGAAATACTGGAAGTGCAACGGGCAATGGCAAACCCCTTTTCACTGGGTCGGTATCGCGTTGCATTGCTAGACCCGCCAGATGATGAGATGAAGATAGAAGAGATACGCAACTGGCGAAGTAAAGTGGGGGACTCGGCTTTTGCCGCACTATTATATCCCTGGATTGAAACTCCCTCATTAGTTGAAGGTGATAATAAACTGTATCGCATTCCACCCAGTGGACACATTGCCGGGGTGTTGGCTCGCATGGATATTGAGCAGGGCCCGCATCGCGCGCCGGCAAATATTAAGTTGCGCTTTGCTAAAGCCTTAACCCGAAACGTAAATGATATTCAGCAAGGCATATTAAATTCAGAAGGCATTAATTCGATTCGTAGTTTAGCTGGGCAGGGTATTCGTTTGTACGGTACGCGCACCCTAAGCTCGGAATCAGAATGGCGATATTTAAGTGTGCGCAGGCTGGTGTTAGCGCTTGAAAAAACACTGGAGTCTTCCATGCAATGGGCTGTTTTTGAATCGAATAATACCTTGCTTCGCCAGTCTCTGTTACTGCACATTCGCGCCTTGCTTAATCGCCTTTGGCGTAACGGTGCGTTAGCGGGTAAAACCCCCGAAGCAGCTTTTCGAATTAAATGTGATGATGATAATAACCCCCAGCCCCAGCGTGATAAAGGCCAGCTTCTTGTCGAAATAGGGGTAGCCCCTTCAGTGCCATTTGAATTTATCCGAATTCGTTTTGGCAGAACGCTGGATGCAATAGAGGTAACCGAATAATGGCTATAGAGCTTCCTCGATTCGATCCTTTACCGGCATTTAATTTTTATATTTCCTTAATCGATACCAGCAGTACGTTTAGTCAATTAAAAACCGGAGTGACTGGTTTTGCGCTTGGGGGGTTTACCGAATGCACAGGGCTAGATGCGAGCCTTGAAATTGAAGAATTTAAGGAAGGTGGCGTTAATGATCGGGTACATAAATTTCCTACCCGCAATAGTTTTTCTAATATTACGTTAAAGCGCGGTGTGGGTTTTGGTGAAGATCTCTGGCTTTGGTATGAGGAGTTTTTGCAGGGAAAAGGGATTCGTAGAAATGGACTTATTGTGCTTGCAAACGAATTGCGAATCCCAATAAAAATCTGGAGTTTTGAACGAGGCCTGCCAATTAAATGGTCAGGGCCAGCGTTAAATTCGGGAACCAGTGCGATAGCAATTGAGAGTATTGAAATAGCACATGAAAAACTTGAGTTAATGATGTCCCCGGGAAAAGCGCTGGATGGTGTGCTCGATGCGGTGTTTTAAATTTCAGGTTTAAGGTATTAACAAAATTAATTTTAAGGAGTGCTCGCGCCGTGGCAGATGTTCGTATAAATGAAGTTCAAAGTCAGATCAGTGTTGCGGATATTGATGCGCTGTTAACGCCGCAGGTGGTCGACATGTTAGTCAAGGCGGTTCGTCAACGTCTGAATGAAGAAGATCGCATGCAACAGGATGCGAATGATGACCGGCGTTTAGTTGAAGGAGCAGCACGTTAATCATGTCCAAACTTAGTTTTCAAAAACTCGATCACGCTAAAAACTCAATCGGTGAACCGATTGAAGTGAGCTATAACCCGGCGGCACTTAATTTTGCACAAACTGCAAATTATGCCGATATTAATATTCCCGGTATTGATGCGCCCATTTTACAGTTTGTGCGGGGCAGTACAGAAACGCTTAGTCTCGAACTTTTTTTTGACAGCACTGAAAAGGGTACGGGTATTGAAGCGGAGCCGGTCACCCTAAAAGTTGATCCGTTTTATCAGCTGGTAAAAATATCGGGTGATTTACATACACCCCCCCTGGTTCGAATTGTTTGGGGTGAGCACTTTCCCGGCTTACGCAATGACCAGAGTGTCCGGCCAGTGCCCGCATTTGATTGTGTTGTTGTGTCATGCAATCGAAAGTTTACCTTGTTTAACCCGGATGGGGTTCCCTTACGCGCCGTCATCACATTAGCACTGCGCGAGTATCGTTCACTGGAAGAACAACTGCAGTCACTTAACTTGCAGTCTGCGGATCATACCCGGGTGTATGTGGTTCAGGAGGGAGAAAATTTACCACTGATTGCTTATGACGCGTATGGAAAGTCATCGTACTGGCGAGTGATCGCCCAGGAAAATAATCTTTCTGACGCACGTGCGCTTAAACCCGGTGCAGTTTTAACGCTGCCCCCAACGGTGTAATGACATGGCTATTCCCGTATATCAGGAACAAAACTTTCTCGCACCACAATTTAGAATTGAACTGAAAGGCCAGAGTCTGGGCAATGAAGTGATAAGAGATGTTTTACAGGTTTCCTATAAAGATGATCTGGAAAGCCTGGATGCATTTGATTTTACGATTTACGACTGGGATCCCGTTGAACTGAGTACAAAGTACAGCAGCCCGTATGACGAAAACGGACAGCCACGCACGCTATCCGGATCGGAGACCAACGTACCTAATTTTGAGCCGGGCGCCAGGGTTGATTTGTTTATGGGTTATTACGGTTCTGAAGAATTGGTGTTAATGATGTCTGGAAAAATTGCTTCATCAGCAGTAAGTTTTCCGGCAACGGGTGCACCGATGCTCACTGTACGGGTACTTAATTTATTATTTGATTTACAACGCTCTCAGGAAAGTTTGACGTTTGAAGAAAAAACGCCAACGGAAATTGCTCAGGAAATTGCAAGTAATCTGGAGATCGAGTTGCAAAGTGAGCCGGGTGATGAACAGCCTATTGCGTTTATCGGCATGAATAATGAGTACCCCATTATCTTTCTTGCACGACTTGCGCGCAATCAGGGTTACGACCTGTTTGTTAACCTTGAGGATGAAGACGAGCCAAAACTTTTTTTTGGTTTGCGACAAAATGCGACGCAGGAATATGAACTGGAATGGGGTAAATCATTGATTCAGTTTACGCCGGTTCTGAAACTCAAAGATCAGAAAGAAAAAGTTATTGTGCGTGGTTGGAATTCGGCAGAGTCCGGTGCCAATCGGACCATTGAAGCGGAAGCAACCTGGGCCGATCTGGAAGTAAATATGCCAGATGAAAAACTGCTTGAACAGATCGAGTTTTCCAGCAGCAGCGCCATTGAAGAAATAACGGATCAACCCGTATCGGGTGAAGAAGCGGCATTTGCTTTAGCAAAAGGTGCGCTTCGACGCATCGTACAAGGCGTGATTACCGGCAGTGGTTCAACCGTGGGGGTGCCACGTTTACGGGCCGGAAGTCGTCTGCTCCTTAAAGGAATGGGGTTACGTTATTCGCATAACTATATTGTCACGCAAAGCACTCACAAGATAGATGGCAATGGCTATACCACTGATTTTAGTGCACGCATGGAGGTGGTGAGTGGTTGATTTAAAACGTTCGGGCGGGGTGGTGATTGGTCTGGTTGATGACCTTGAAGATCCAGACAGTCTGGGACGGGTTAAAGTGAAATACCCCTGGTTAAATGGCGGACCAAAAAGTGACTGGTGTCGGGTTGCCACACCACTGGCGGGTGCTGAACATGGCATGTACTTCGCACCTGAAATTGGATCGGAAGCTTTATTGGCTTTTGAACACAGCGATTTTAACCGGCCTTACATTATTGGTTATTTATGGAGTGGTGAAACTCCATTACCGGATGCAGAGCTCCAACAACGCATATTAAAAAGTGTTTCCGGAAATTTTATTCTGCTTGATGATCGAGATGGCGATGAAGGTATTACCCTGACTGATAAACATGGCAATAGCATCGTTATGAATCAGGATGGTATTGAAATAATAAGTACAGGAAAAATAACGATTACCGCAGATGGTGAACTCGAAGCCGTTGGTGATCCCATACAACTGAATCCGTAATAAATATGAAAACTAATTTTCCAACAGCAACCGGTTTTAGTGGTCAATATATTGTCGGTAACCGAAAAGACCCGTTAACTATTAATGCTCAGCTAATGGGCAGTTTTGTACTCAAACGTGCTTATAAAATTATGGGTAATACTCTGGTTCCTGATGCCGCGTCAGCAGATCTTCGAATTAAGGATGAAGTGAGTGAAGATGCAAGCTTACCAATTACTTTTACCACTTTTGAAAATGATCTGGCAGTTTTTAAACCCAAAGCAGATTTAGTGGTAAGAGGGTTTTATGCAAGTGGTGAGCACTGTGATGTTTATGTGACTGAAAATGGGGGTGTCCCAGATTTGTGGTTTCACAGAGATGGCGTGCCTGCGGAGTTAACTTTCGGTGATGATACTACTCCCGATCTTGATGCGTTGGAAAATATGTTCGGCTGGCAGCAAAGGCAAATAGGTAGCAGGCATTTGAATGGAGAAATATCCACAAATCCGGCGGACCCTTTAGGCGAAGATTTATCAGATGTTACATTTGGTTATAGCAATTTTAATAATTTATTTTTTAATTTTTATCGAAGAGATTTTTCTGTCGGTGGTTTCCCTAAGGCTGAATTTTTGCCGGGATCATTAATAGAAATACATCGAGATGATGAAATTGTCAATTTTTCATTAGGCAATGAACAGGTTAGTGCAAAGTTATTTATCTATGATGGAAAAAGCCCAGATAAAAAGCGTTATTGGTGTGCAAAAAATGTAGTGGATGTTCGACTGGATACATTGATCGTTAGCCCTCAAGAATTTTCTGTTTATGTGCTATGGCGAGGTACATGGGATTTTGAAAGTTACCCGGCCGATCGTTATCGTATGTTAGATGTCAAAGTAGAGGAGTTGTCATAATGGCTAAACCCATTGCACTAGCGAAGGATACAGCATTCGCATTTCCAAATATTTGTAATACAACCATCCCACCGGCGGGGCCGGTACCGATTCCGTACCCGAATATTGCGCAACTGTCTGATGCATCTCCCGTGTCTGACACAGGCAAAGAACTTCTCGTGAAAGGCACACACGTTTTGTTGGAAAATTCAGAAGTCGCAGAGTCATCTGGTGATGAACCAGCTGATCCTAATTCCGGAGTGGTTTCAGGCACAAAATCCAAGGCCTGTACGATGAGTGAATTCAGTCAGTCGGTGTTTTATAACGGCAAAGGCATTGTGCGTTTTGGCGATCAAACCTCACAGAACGATGGCAACGCACAGGGCATGATTTTGTCAGCCGAACCGTCGGTTATGGTGGGAGATTAAGATGAAAGCATTTCTCGGGCAGGGGTTTAAATTTCCGATTCGCTTAAATGGTCGTGGTGGGCTTTCTTATGTCGCATCGGAACAAAGCATTGCGGAGTCGATCTGGATCATAATCAGCACCCCTTTGCGCAGTCGGGTAATGGAGCCGGAGTTCGGTTGCAATATTCATGACTTTGTTTTTGCACCCAATAATCCCAATACCATTGCATCCATTGTGCACAGTGTACAAAAAGCACTGGTGCGTTATGAGGCGCGAATTGATGTGTTGGATGTGCAGGCGACATCCCACCCGGAATCACCCAATGTATTACTGGTGAGTGTTGACTATCGGGTACGGGCGAATAACGCTGCACGTAATCTGGTTTATCCGTTTTACATAAACGAGGGAGTTGCGTAAATGGCATTTGAAGCCCCCAATCTAGATAGCCGGACTTTCACCGAACTGGTGAATGAGGCACGGGATCGAATTCCGCGCTTCACCCCTGACTGGACGAATCTGAATGATTCCGATCCGGGTATGACACTGGTGAAGTTGCAGGCCTGGTTAACTGAAACATTATTGTATGAAGTGAATCGTGTTCCCGAATTAAATTATATCAAGTTTTTGCAGCTACTTAATGTTACGCCCAAACCGGCGGAGGCAGCAAAAACTGAATTACATTTCACACTTAAAAAACTGGATGGTGACCGGGATGCGTTGCGATTTTTTATTCCTAAAAATGCACAGATAGAAGCGGATGATCCTGAACTGTCTACTCCCGTTATTTTTGAAACTGACAGTACACTTTCAGCACTAAATGCCATTGTGGGCAGCGTTATTGCAAGTAAAGATGCCGGTATGGCACTGGTGAGTCACTTTGATTCGAAAAAAGTACTCACTCGCTTTGATCATAGTTTTTACCCCTTTGGTGACAGCCCGGTTAACGATGCTATTTGTTACATTGGACTCTTATTGCGGCCACATCGTAAAGCCGGGGTCGATTATAGCCAGGATATTTTTCCGTCTGGTGAGCTGGATCTTGCGGTTAGCGCAGTGGAAGTGTTTGAAAAAGATGCGGAGGGTAGTACGTTAGAAGGCCCGCTTGGAAAACAGTCCTTTTTGCCTTTTGAAATTGCAGAGCAGCAGGACTTACTGGCGTGGGAAGTTTATACCGGCAGTGATTTCACCGATGATGCGCACTGGGAAACCTTATATCCACCGGTTGATGAAAGTGCGGCTTTATCTCGCAGTGGTCACTTACGGCCGATGTTAGCGGATGGACTTTCTCAGATAAGTCTGCACCAGTTACCCCGCAGCCTTTGGGTTGATATGGGCTTAAATAAAATACCGACCTCCGGGCAGGAGCTTATTGACGATTTGCGGGATACTGAATTGCAGTATGACGTTGATAATATCAAGGATATTTCACTTGAGATCATTGTTCCCGCCGATTCTCTTGAAACGGTGCAAGGTAGCTGTGGTAGCCCAGGTGAACTGGCTGATGCGCTAAAGAGTAATGTGGGGGTCGAGTCATTACAGTTAGCCGGCGTAACCCGAGAAGACTGGCTGGGTCTGGATGTCGGCTACAGTGATCCGGCGGTTCCAGCCTATAGCATGGCCTGGGTACGGGTACGTCTTCTCGACGCCTCGGTTTATCAACCAAAAGCGCTTAATGGTTTCTATCTAAATACGGTGTCAGCCACCGCCGTAGTAACGCGGGTGCAGGAAAGCCTCGGTCACTCTGACGGTCGGCCGGCACAGCAATTTACGCTGGCAAAAAAACCTGTTTACTATTCGCCGCAAACCTCAGCCCCAGATATTCAGCTAGATGTGGTGGAAGCAGGTGAGTCGGTGAGCTGGGAAAGGGTGGATGATTTTTTTGCCACAGATAGTCACTCGACAGTTTATCGACTGGATCCAGGCGAGGGCGTGGTTACATTTGGTGACGGAGTTAACGGCCGTATACCGGTCGCGGGTTCAAGTATTATTGTGCGACATTATCGTTATGGCGGTGGCGCTGATGGCAATGTGGGGGCGAATACCGTCAGTAAAATAAAAACCAGTTTACCGCAGGTAGACTCGGTGACTAATACACGACAGGCGTCCGGCGGACGATCGCTGGAATCATTGGAAAATGCAAAACTGCGCGCACCCCATGATTTAAAAACCCGCGATCGGGCAGTAACCGCAGATGATTTTGCCTTTCTGGCAAAACAGACACAGGGCGTACCCGTCCACACGGCCTATGCGCTTTCCCGTACCGCGCTCGATGTCACTACACAGGAATTTATTAGCCAGGATGGGGCGGTAACGGTGGTTATTTTACCCGCCAATGCACAACAGTTAACGCCTCAGCCAACAGAGGCCCAGCTGGAAGCGGTGTGTGAACAGCTTAACCGTAAACGCCTGATTACAACCGAACTCTATGTCACCGGCCCACGGTATCTGGCGGTTGAAAGCCTTGAGGTAGAAGTGCGAGTTTTGCAGAGCGCGGACTTACAGGCCGTATCCGATGCTATTTATGCCAAATTACTCAGTTATTTTCATCCCTTGTACGGTGGTGAAGAGGGGCGGGGCTGGCCGTTTGGTGAAGACCTGTTTCTGGGTAGTATTTATGACCTCTTACTGGATATAGAGGGTGTTCGCCGAGCGGTCAGCCTGAGTATGAAACTGGATGGGGTAGCCGCTGAACAATGTCAGGATGTATTACCGGTTCCGGAAGGGTATCTGTTAAACCTGAGCGCTGATGTCATCAGCCTGAAGGTGGTGTATGACGAACGTTAGACCATCTACCACTGCATTTTACCGGCTTGATGCCAGTACCGGCTGGCGTCAGTCTGAGAAGAGTGAGGGAATTGTGCAGGACCCGGTGAGTGCTCAGCTGAGGCTGGGAAAACCCGGGGACTATGCTATTCCTGCGAATGAACCTGCGGGAAGTTTCGGTGGCATGACCCTGCCAAGGGGGGTTACGGTTTCTGGTGATGGGCGGGTGCTACTAGCAGACCCCGCGCACAATCGTATTCTCTATTTTGACAATCTTGCCTGCGAGCAACAGAGCCATGGCAGTGATCTACCCTATCCGTTCAGATTGTTATGGCGGCCCAATGCTGAGCAGCCCGCTACAGAGCAACCCGCTACAGAGCAACTCATTGATAAGGCAACGGGGCATGTTTTATTTCAGGCTGATACCCGCGCTGGCGCCTATGAACTGAAACAGCCGCATGATGTACTGTTCTCTCCCGAGGGTGAAATAGTGGTGGCGGATACGGGGCATGGCCGGGTGCTTATTTATAGCTGGCCCGACTTACGTTTGCGGCAAAGTATTCATATTGCGGGTAGTGCGCCGGTTGCTCTGGCCTATGATTCCCGATTACGCCTGTATGTGGCGGATGCAGATAACGCCAAAGTCTGGCGCATTAGCCGACTGTGGCAAATTGATCATACATTTGACGGTGCGAATGAGCTGCTAACGTCGCCCTCTGCGCTTGCGGTTGATGTCGATGATAATGTGCTGGTGTTAGACCAGAAAACCGGTCGCATTGTTTTTATACCTCAGCAGGGTGAGGCATCTGTACTTAAGCCACCTGCCGTCGAGGTGTTTTCATTTAATTATCGGATTCCACCATTTCAATTAACTAACTCTGATTTAGATAATTCCGGCCAAAATGATTCCGGCCAAAATGATTCAGGCCAAAATAATTCAGGCCAAAATAATTCAAGTCTGGAATATCCGCTACTAAAATCCCCCCGTTGTGAAGCCCTCCATCTTTATGGTGTCAGGCTGGATAAAAAAGGCAATGTGGCGGGAACTGACCTGCCACTACTGGTGCAGCCACGCCGTATTCGGCTACCCCGTAGCGGTGTGTTTTTCTCTGAACAGCTGGACAATCAGCAGTTTTCCAGCCAGTGGCATCGAATCGTTATGGAAGGCGAAATACCAGACACAGCCGCTATTGTGATACAAACGCATACCGGTGACCGTTCTATTGATGATAGCGAAATTGATGACCTGACCTGGTCAGAGCCGATATTGATATCTTCGGAGCTGACTCAAGATCAGCTCGAAATGCTTATTCAAAGTGGTAAAGGTCGTTATTTACGTATTCGTATTGAGTTTCTGGGAGATGGGCTCAGCTCACCTGGTATTCGTAATATTCAGGTCTTCGGCCCCCGTTCAAGTTCACTGTCTTATTTACCACGCCCCTATCACCAGGACCCGGAAAGCGCGTATTTTTTAGATCGTTTTTTAAGTTATTTTGACACAGTGCAGGAAGAGATACGCTTCGTCATAAATGACTTTTCTCGTTATCTCGATCCACAAGGGGTGCCTGAAGGGCCTTTTCTTGACTGGCTAGGAAGCTGGTTTGACTGGCGATTTCTGGCGCAATGGCCTACAGATTTACGCCGCGAAATGATTATCAACTCAGTTAGGTTTTATAAGCTGCGCGGTACTCTGGATGGTTTAAAGCAGATGCTGCAATGGCATACGGGGCTGAAAGGCGGGCAACCTGAAATTATTGAGCATTTTCGTTTACGTCATTACGCGGACATTCTGGGGCATACCCCACAGAACGAATGTGATGAGCAACAGTTATTTATTGCTGAAAAACCACTGACACCCCCCACCGACAAATTAGCACACTGGTTTAGTGTGGTTTTGCCGATCAGTGTGGTGCCCGATGAGGCGGCTTATCAAATGATAACTGAATTAATCACGTCGCAAAAGCCGGCGCATACGGAGTTTCAGTTGTGCGTGTTTTCACCTGGGTTACGCATTGGCAAACAGTCTTCTATCGGGATAGATACCTGGCTAGGTCACTATCCCAGAGAACCCGTCGGTTCGTTAACGCTCGGGCAATCATCCGAGTTAGTGGCGCCGGCATCATCAGGATTAAGTATTGGGCAGGAACTTTTAAATTAAACGTGGCAGAGGGAAAATAAAATGGCTACTGACGAATCAAATTGCATCCCATGCGGATTAAACAAACCTACACGCAATCATTACTTTAATGGCAAGTTACTGGTTGAGCGCGATTTTGTTGACGAGCAAATTTATCATATTGCCAAGCGCCGAATGCTCAATACCGTTCTGCATGGAGAGGGGACGGTCTGCGGACTAAAACTGCTTCAGCATCCATCGCCTGAGTGTCAAAGCCGGTATATTTATCTCCAGCCGGGAGTGGCAATTGACTGCTGTGGTCGTGACATTGTCGTGAGTAAAAATGAGCCGATTGATATTGAAGCATTAATTGAAGAGGCCGGTATTAATGTGGAATCCCTGGACGGATCACAGGATTTATTTATCGGCCTTGAGTATCAGGATGTGATGGCGGAACAGGTGCCGGTGATTTTACCCGATTGCAGTTGTAGCGATGAACCACAGGCCGCCAACCGTATTGAAGAGTGTTTTAAAATCCGGGTGTTCGCAAAAGACCCGAGTGAAGAAGAGCTGGTCAGGCCCCCGCTTGATGCCAAACTTGACTGGTTGCATACCATCAATCTGTCTCAGCAACGTCCGCGTGCGGTGGCGGTTGATAATAATTTGCAGCAGATTTATGTCGCGGCTTTACCCATCGTAGAATTAGAAGAAGGCGATGCAGAAGCAGAGCCTCCCCAAGCGCGAATTTATGTTTATCGCAGCGACAACCACGATCTTATTACTGCGCTGAATGCGGGTATTGCACCCCATGATCTAATTGTTTCTGCGCTCGGTGACTACCTGTTTTTGGCCGATGAAAACCTGCAAATCGAAGCAACTGAAACGCGCTTGACGGGTATTGCCATTTACCGGGAAAGTGGGATTCGGGCTAACCCGGAGCCGGTGGCCTACATTGATTTAGGCGAACCAGCGAGGCTGGCTATTTCACCGACTAGTGGGGCGTTATTTGCTTTAAAGCTGGAGTCAGGGGAGTTGCTTGCCTGGTCAGAAACAGAGATCAATGCCTGGCTGCTAACCGATGCGGGTGATGGTTTTCCTTCTACAGCCGGTCCGGTGGTTTCTCATAGCGTGGTCCTTAATGACTTTAATCTCCCTGAGGAGCCGGATGTACTGGGTGCAAGCTTGATGAATATCGGTGCCAATGGGCAGTTTGTTTATATTGTTAACCCAACGGCGCAGGGAGATGAGTCTGTACAGGTGGTGAGTGTTTCAAAAATGTTTGCCAATGAAGGCGGTGCGCTTATCGAAACGGCCTTGCCGGGGGTTGAGTCGGACGAGCGAGCCGTTGCCCTGAGTGCCAGTATTGCCGATGCTAACTTTGTGTTTTTGATAACACAGTCGGATGACGAAAATCGGGTTCGACTACGCCGCTTTGAGTGGCAACGCGATAGCAATAGTTTTGCCGCCAGCGGGCGGGGTGGTGAGTGGACGGGGCTGGCGAAAGACCTGTCGATATCCGCAACTGAAAAATGGGCGTATGTACCGCAACAGATTGATCAAAGTGGAGAAATGATTAGCCAGATAGCGGTGATCTCGATCGATAAAATTATCAGTGTTGAAGGTGGTGGTATTGTAAATGCCTTGAGTAAAGAGATTCGCATTAATGGTGACGCACTGTTTTCACGACTTAATGTGGTTGGGCGACGCCTTTATGTCGCATCAGCAGATGATGATCCTGCGAATGCACCTGATCGAGGGTTAGTTGCTGTGCTGGATATTGAAGAAGCGGATTGTGGGCAGATTCTTATGCGCGCAGTGGAAGCCTGTCCGCAATGTGAGGTGGGCGTTAGTGAGCACATTGTGACGCTAGGTCATCTTGCACAATACATACCCGGGCAGATGATGCTGGATCAGGGTAATGCACAGGAAGCAGATGCTGAAATTGATAATATCAGTTACCGAAAACTGGTTGCCAGTAGCCAGCGATTGATGGAGGTTGTCCAGTGTATGCTGGATGAGGGATTTGCAACCGGGCTTCCAGGACCGCGTGGCGCGGTGGGACCGGAGGGGTCAAAAGGGGAGAAGGGAGATGATGGAGATAAGGGAGATGATGGAGATAAGGGAGATGATGGAGATAAGGGAGATGATGGAGATAAGGGAGATAAGGGAGATAAGGGAGATAAGGGTAATGATTATATTCCACCAGAAGTGATTCATATTACTGCGCTTAGCTGGTTACATGATCATTCTGAAAATGAGTGGCCAGCTACTCCGGTTCCGACTACCAGCCCAGACCCATCGGGACCACCCATTGTATTTCAACCCTTTGTATTAGCGATTTCTTTTGATAAACCTGTTTTACAGGGCAGTGTTATTTCTCGACATCAATTCAAAGAAAATGCACCGGTTAGTTATGTGTTTGAGGTCTACACTGGATCAGTGAATACCAGTTCTACCGTTCCGGGTTCACTGGTCTGGAATCTCGTTCCTTCATTATGTTTTCCCATTTCTGATATTGATCAGGAAGTCATCGACATTACGGATGCAGGAAGAACATATCAGCTTGCAAGAATTAAAACTTTCAAGAAGCAACCAGCCGTACGTAATGGTCTGGCAGAAGGGTTTGTATTGCAGCTTAGAGACCAGGTGGATTTTCCTGCCGGCGCTCAGATTCGCATTGTTTTTCGAGCTGATTTCGCAACAGATGAATCAAGTAATGTAGCGGTTGATGGGAATCACATCGGAGGCCGGTTACCGACAGGAAATGGAATACCGGGTAGCATTTTCGAGAGCTGGTTCTGGGTCGGGAATAAAGAGGCATAACGCCGAGGGGAACGAATTATGGCTATATTTACTTCCAATTTTAAGCGCCCTCGATATTTTGATCGCCAGCAACTACGTGCTGATGACCTGAATCTGGAACAACAATATTTAAATCAACGTAATCGTCAGCTAAACCGTCACTTGCATGGCTGGGGAATTGCCTGTGGAGTTTTAATAGAAAGTATTGAGAGATCCCTTATTAGCTTGAGTGAAGGTTATGCGGTGACTCCATTAGGTGATGCGCTACATATTCCTGATATAGATGAGCTGGATTTATTGCCTTTATTAAAAGCGGCGGCTTGTGGTGACGATGCTGTAGATTGTGAAGCGGATATAGCAGCCATTGAAGAGGCAGCTGTTGGTAGAGCCGCAGTTGAAAAAGATAGAATCGAGTTTGGCGCAAAGCAACTCTATCTGGTGGCTTTGCCTGTGGAACGAGCAACAGAAGCTCGCACAGGGGTGCCAGAAGATTGTGGCCATCCCGGAAATAACCTGGAGTTTAGTCGGGTGTGCGATGCGGTGTGTTTGCAGATAGTTTGTGATTTACCCGCAATACATAAAACAAAAAAGATTGAGTGTGATGATTTGCGAGGATTATTTTGTCCCGAAAAGCGCGAACAGTTTGAACTGGAAGCGTTGCTAAAGAATTATCTTTCATGCCCGCCGGCGATAAGTGATGCAGAAAATTACGTCGTGATTGCACGTTTAAATGTTTCCTATGATGGAGGCTCAATAGATTCGATTGATTATGAAAACAGGCGGTTATTGATTTCGACGCAAATGATGCAGGAGTATTTAAGTTGTTTCTGTGATGCACCAACTCCAACACCAACCCCAACCTTTACGACTACGCCAACGCCGACCTTTACGATTAAGCCGACGCCAACCTTTACGATTGAGCCAACGCCAACCTTTACGATTAAGCCGACGCCAACCTTTACGATTGAGCCAACGCCAACCTTTACGATTAAGCCAACGCCAACCTTTACGATTGAGCCAACAGCAACCTTTACGATTAGGCCAACATCAACCCGTACGTTTCTTCCCACAGGAAGGCCCACATCAACCCGTACGTTTCTTCCCACAGGAAGGCCCACAGATATATTTATTGTTACGCCTACCGATGGGGTTGTCATTGCTGGCGGAATTATTGATGAATCTGTTATCGCCGGTATAGATGTTATGACTTACGATACAGTTCGAGGCGCTAAAACATCAATTGATGAGCTGATTTTGTTAAGTGACGCGGGTCAGGGAAAACTTAAGGAAATGGGCGTTAATAGCATTTTAGATCTGTACGCGGCAGACACGGAAGAGGTCGCTGAAAAATTAGGCGTATCAGAAGTACAGGTGGCTGAGCATAAAGATAATGCGCTTGAAAGCATGAAGCGCGCAGAGGTGATAAATCTTGACACTAATGAGTTTGATGTTAGCAAAGGTTTAAGTTTGCCGGTTGAAGAGGTCAATGATATTGGACGTGTACGTGGCGAAAAGTTAAGTCGTGCGGGTTATGCTTCGGTCGCGGATATCGCCAATACCAATTCAACAAATCTGGCAAAAATACTATCAATATCTGAGTCACATGCGGGGGCGTTAATTGAAGATGCAGTGAGTAAGGTGCGCAAGCTATGACTTTACCTGATGTCAGCATTGTTATACCGACGCATAATGAAGGTGTGGATGTGCTCGCAACGGTCGATTGTATTTTGCGCAACTCATCAACGCTAAACGTACAACTGATCGTTGTAGATGATGGCTCAACGGACCACAGTGCTCCCGCATTATTGAAATTAGCTGAGCAGGGTCATATTGAATTAATTATCGGCAGTGGGCTTGGTGCAATTAATGCGCGCAACCAGGGGGCGGCATTGGCTCAGGCCGATATAATTGGTTTTATTGATGCGCATTGTTATACACCGCGTGGCTGGTTAGTGCCTTTGTTAGATGAGTTTGAGCGGTCAGCGTCGGTAGCGGCATTGAGTCCAGCTATTGGCTCCACAAAAGATTTTAATTCAAAAGGTTATGGCGCTACCTGGATGGACGATAATCTGGACTTGAACTGGTTGCCTTATACAGATCGAATTAAAGAGGTGCCTTTTATTGGCGGTGCGGCGACGTTTGTGCGCAAAACAATTTTTCAACAGTTAAATGGTTTTGATGATGGTATTGTGCGATGGGGCTATGAAGACATCGAGTTAAGTGTGCGCTTATGGCTGTTTGGTTTTCCTATTGTTGTGGTTCCAGAGAGCACTATTTATCATAAATTCCGTACCCGCTTTCACTATCATCTTGAATATTCGGATGTACTTTACAATAAACTACGTTTGATTTTTTTGCACTTTGAGGGAGATCGTTTACGAAGACTGTTAAGGCATCATTTACAATATCCAGGGTCTGAGAAAGAATTAAAACGTCTGTATCAAAATGGATCAGAGACGAGACGTGATTACCTGTTTGCCAATCGAGTACAAAGCATGGATGAATTTTGTGATCGTTTTCAGTTGGTGTCCTGAATGTTGAATCAGGTCATCATAGACCGGCTCAGTAATCACTGCCGTTTGTACGGTGCGTCAGCAGATGCGCATTTAATCGATAATGAAATCAAACGTATTTCCGTTAATCAACTACCACAAATTATCGGGACAGAGATAGACCGGCAATTGAGTTCGTTAAACCATGGAAATGGGATTTATCGGATTAATAAAATTCAGCTTAAATTTAGCCTGTTACGCAGTGATTTATTACTCGGTCGCCATCTTGCTGATGTGCTGGCTGAGCGTCTGGTTAATTCTCTGTCACAACAGCTGACGAGTGACAGTGGTAATGTGGTGTACTTTGAAAATGAGGCCGACTATGTCTCGGCATTGATGGCGGGTTTACTGCAGGGAAGCGCGTGGAATACCTGGGTCTATCAGGAGTTCAGTTCATTGCGTCACCTGGAGGCGATAGAGGCGGTGGTGCAGTTATTGTTGCCGCGATATTTTATGGTGAATGATCTTGTTGCCGGGTTATTGCGTCGCCAGCGGTTTGCACATTTCTTAGCGGTATTGAATGATGAACAGGCGACACGATTATTTCACCAATGGACAGGCTATACACTTGTTGAACTATTTAAAAAAAACAGCCTGCCTGAATTACCGGAACTAAAAAAATGGCTTTCATTATTGCGTGCGGTTAACGTGAAAACGGATGACGCAACAGAACCACTGGCGTTATTGTCGCTGAAAGTGTTTTTTTCGATACAGGCACAAGCCAGCCTGCAAACATCGTTAGCCGTACTCTGGGTGTCAGCACATTACAGTTTTTTGCTTCGTTACGGCGTGTTACTGATGCCGTTACTAAAGCAGGTACCCACTGATCGTGCTTCATTGAAATCGTTGTTTCAGACTGATGAAGTTATCAGGCAGATAGCAACAGATTTACTGTTTTGGGCAGACGCCAAATCAGAGCGGGTTGCTTATCTAGAGGAAATTTTTCAGGCAACTAAAAATACAACTGCCGTTAAACAAAAAGAGGTGCCACCCTCTGCGCCAGAAAGCTTTACGTTAGCAGCTACACAGATAGATTCCAGCCAGAAAATTTACAGCGAGTTTGCCGGGTTGGTATTGTTGTTGCCGATGATAATAAGCCTGGGACTGCATAAAATATATCAGCCTGCTATTTTACGTTCGGCGTTAATGCGGGCACTTTACGATGATGAAAAAATAATCCAACCAGACTGGTTGAGTTTGTTGTTACCCGATGTCGATGAAGCGTTATTTAGCGATGCTTCACTGCCGCAAATCTGGCGACACGGTATCACTGAAAATAAACAAAAAGAAATCGAAAGACTGGTGGGGGAGAAACAACTCGCCTGTTTATTGTTGGCGCACTTTGCGGCTCGCCTTAGTGGTTTGCAACGCAGTAGTGATGCATATCTTCGCACTCAGTTTTTACTGCACAAGGGTGTGATTAAGGTGGATGAACAACAGGTTACTGTGCAGCTTGAGCCGATGCCATTGTACATCGTTTTGCATATGGCTGGTCTTTGCGGTTGGCAGGTTCAACTGCCCTGGCAGAAACGCAAGTTAAGTATTGAGGTCATGCAATGAAATCAGCCAGCAGTGCCAAGTGTATTCCTTATCAGGACACCCAGGATTATCTTAAAGATTACCTGGCTCTGTTATCGCTGAAGTTACATCGTGAGGTTATGATGGCCCGCGCGTTGCGGGGTGAGCAAAGACAGGAATCGTTTTTGGGGCTGTTTATTTCTGAGCAGGATATTGCTTCCATTCTGGCGGAACTTCACGGGCGAATGCTTGAAGATTTCCCCGAAGGGGGGCTACTGCTGGAGCGCATCAATACGCAAACGCAGTTGATTGAGTGTCGCCTGGCCGTCACGCAAAACTTGCTGCCCCATCAGCAACTGGCACAGGCTTTTGAGTTACAGGATTTTGAAATTGAACTGTTAATGATGGCGCTAGCGCCTGAAATAGATAATCGATTTGCTAAGGTTTATGGTTTCTTACATGACGATGTCGCACGAAAATGTCTTTCAGCATCACTGGCTCAACAGGTACTCTTGCAGCATGATGTCAGTGGCGCTCAGTTACGCAGTGCATTGCATTCAAATGCAACACTGATGAAATTTCAGCTACTGGCATTGCTCGATGATGATAGCCAGCCCTTGATGAGTCGCGGCTTAAAACTGGATAACCGCTGCGTGAATTTTCTGCTTGATGTCGAGCAAGTTGATGAAGAGATCGTCGCGGTGTTGCAAACGCCCTGGTCGGCAAAAGTGACTTTTGATAGTGATGAGTGTATTCGTTCAGCGGGGCAGGCTGCACAAAACTGGTTGCAAACCCCCTTACCTCTGATGCTAGAAGTGCAAGCATCTGCCGATGTGGATGTCTGGTTGAGTATTTATTGCGGACAGATCGAGATGCCGTTGATGTGTGTCGACTGGAAAAAACTGCTGCAACTGGATGTTGCCCGTGCTTCACGCCTGCTAGTGAAAGTTATTCGTGAAGCGCATCTTAGCAATCGTATTTTACATCTGCGTGATGTGGATCATGATCAGCCCCGTCTGTTAGCCGTGTTAATGTCTGCCATAACACCACTGGTTTGTGTTTCAAGTGCACAGCGTTTGTTACTTGAACAATACGCTGTCATTGCATTTGAAAAACGGGTTCCGGTGTTATCTGTAGATAACCGTTGTGCTTGCTGGGCATCAGCAATGCCTGCGTTTATTCATTTCGATAACGCGACCTTGAGTGAATATGCACAACGATATTCTATTGGCGTTAGGGATATTCATGCACTGTGTCGTAATCTCGAAGTTAATTCAACGCAATCTCAATTCAGCGCATTACTCAATGCTGACTGTCGACAACGGGTCGGCAATAAAATGCGTGATGTAGCACAGCACATTGATACAAAATTTAGTTTTAATGATCTGGTCTTATCGCCTTTAACTATGCAATTGCTCAAAGAGCTGGTTGAGCAGCAGTCTAATAATTCCCGGGTATTTACTGAATGGGGAATGGCTGATCTATTTCATCAGGCGCAGGGCAGTGCTGTGCTTTTTATGGGGCAATCGGGCACGGGTAAAACCATGGCGGCCAGTGTTGTTGCAAATGAACTGGGGCTGGATATGTATCGGGTTGATCTTTCCGGTGTGGTGAGCAAGTACATTGGAGAAACCGAAAAAAACCTTGAGCGAATTTTTTCTACAGCAGCTCAGTCGCAGGTGGTGCTGTTTATTGATGAAGCCGATTCTTTATTTGGTAAGCGCTCTGATGTTAAAGATGCACACGATCGTTATGCCAATATAGAAGTGAGTTATCTGTTACAAAAAATGGAAGAGCATACCGGTGTTGTTATTTTGGCGAGTAATTTTGGTCATAACATTGATGATGCTTTTTTTCGTCGCTTTAGAGCGGTAGTGGAGTTTGCCTTGCCGAAGGCAAATGACAGATTAAGACTCTGGCAAAAGTTAAATCAAACCCGTGCACCCCTGGCTGAAAATATTGATCTGCAATTTCTGGCAGATCGATTTGAAATTACCGGCGGGCATATTAAAAATTGCATTATGAGTGCGGCATTTCAGGCCGCGGCACAAAATGAACCGATTAATATGCAAATCTTAATTCGAGCCGTGAGTAAAGAATATACCAAGATAGGCAAACCCATTAGTAAAAATGCATTTGGTGATTATTATTCGGTATTGCGCCGTGAGTCAGTGGAACTCTGAGTGATGAATATTAGCTGGCATTTGCTGTTTAATCAGTTGCAGAATCATCCCGAATTACTGGAGGAGGGGCTGGATGAAGAGCGCTTGATGCTTTCATCGCAAACAGCGCTACCCCCGTTAAGTGAAGATAAAGAAACACAAGCTATTCATCGATTACAGCAAATTCTGGGTAATAGCGGGTTTCAAAAGTTAGTCGCTCAACGACAGGCGTTTATGGGAGTAAATAGTGGTCGTGACCAACCGGAAAAATTACCAGAAGTGGCACCACCTACAGATAGTGATCTGCCGGTTACGCAGCCTGATAATAATACAGTTGAAAAACAGACAGAGGCGCCCTCGCCGGTGAATGATCCGCCGGCGAATGATCCAGCGGTGAACGATCCGCCGGCGAATGATCAACAGGTAAATGATCAGCAGGTAATTGCGGAGGCGCAGGTGGAGGCAGTGGCGGATAAGGTCGTTAAAGAGCCGGATCAGCACGTTCGTCAAAATTTATTATTGCAGCAGTTTCAGAATGCTTTGCCGACTCCCGCGTTACCCGTGTGGAAAGCACTGGCAGATTTATACGATGTTTTAGCCCCGCTCAAACAGGTCGGTATTGTCGCGACTCTGGTCAAGCGTGTGCAGCAATTGCCCGCTGCCCGGCAAAAACAATTTGTGAAATTACTGCAGGACTTGCCCGACGGACTACTAAAAACCGCCTTTGTTGCTGCTCTCAGCGCACAACTGTTCAGCCTTATGCCTGACGCCACACAAGATAACCCGCCAGACATACCAGAGGAGTAAAGTATCGTGCCACAACCCGAGGCTGCCACTGCTACGCGTGATGCCACTACGTCTGCCCCTGCTAATTCAACCAGTGAATCAGCGACAGCTGATGCGGGCGCAGGCACAGGGGAAGTTAGTTCTGTTGTGGGTAACTCGGCCTTTGCACGGGCGCTGGAAAATGGCGGGTATTTTATTGATGTGGGGCCGGGGATTACCATTTCACCGGATGACCTCAGTGCGAGCGTGAATCTGGCTGATAAGCCACAGGTACTGCCGGGTGTGCGTTTGCGCGAATTAAGATACAGGCGCAGAAATAATACCGCGACTCTAATCGCAGATGTCGCCGTCCCGCATTTGAGAAGTCCGCGTAATGGTATTCGAATTAGCATTAATGCACAGGGGCAAACCTCTCTGGATGTCACCCTTACCAGTGATTTACCAGTATTTAAAAATAAAACCTTACAGCTTACCCTTGATGAGCAGAATAACCTGGCCGCAACCCTCACCATTGAGCCCACCGATCTGACACCGAGGCGTGGCCTTCGAAACCTGACGGTGACGGGAGGTGGCACCTTTCAGCTGGCTAATGGCAAACTCAGTGGAAATATGGAGGCAGACTTAACCTATGCCACACTGGGTAGTGGGCACTTTACGTTTAATTTTAATGGCGAAGGGCGAGCCTCCGGCAGTGGTAACTTCGAGTTTGATGGCGACTACCTTAATGGTGCCAGCGCGCAGCTGGAAATAGACGAAGAGGCCAATCTTAAAGCGGTAGGCGAAATTCCGATTAGTGACATTCAAACGCCAATAGCCGGGCTTTCCATTACGGAAGGTAGCGTGCGCTTTAGCATGGAAAACAGTACACCGAGTGGTGCGCTAGAAAATCTGAAACTGGTTTATAACGGCCTTGGTGAAGCTACAATAAGTGCCAGTATTAGAAGTGGGCGTTTTAGCGGTAGAGGGAGTTTTGCCGTCACAGTTGCGGAATTAACTGATGTCAGCGGCCGTTTAAATATCAATGAAGGTATTTTGAGTGGCACAGTGACTATTCGCTCCAGTCACTTCCCCCGGGCACTGGGTGTTGAAAGTGGCCAAATTACCGGCACACTTCAGGAATCCGGGGATATTGATTTTGAAGGCGAAGCCACGATTAACCTGGGCCCGGCAGGCTCGGGGCGCTTAAGTGCGAGCAAAGCAAATGGTGTGATAACGATTGGCACCATCATCATGCTTGAGAATATTCCTGGCTTGCAGAGCGCACAATTTACCCTGGTTTTTACCAGTGAAGGCGGCGTTGAAGGGGAGGCCGATGTCGCCATCGATGAGTCGTTGGTGCCTGGCTTGAGTGGTAGTGTTCGGGTGACTTATCGGGAAAATTTGTGGGCGGGTGAAACCGAAATTGGTTATAGCCGTGAAGACCCCAGTGTTAATGGAAGTGTCACCGTTAATGTACGTCAGACAGAAGAAGGCACGCTGGTCTTCAGCGGCAGTGGTGACCTTAGCGCGGAGGTGATACCGGGAATAGAGGGTAGCGCAGGGGTAGTGATCGACGAAGAGGGCAAGGTGATTCTAAGCTTTGCGTTTACCCAGACGGACCCCTACGAGCTATTTCCCGAGAACCGGCATGAGCGGGAATTTCTCAATGTGAGTCAGAATATCCCCTTGTTTGCGGGCATTGTCGTAGCGGTGATTCGCATTCGTGCGGGGGTGCGTGCCGGGGTGGGGCCGGGTCAGATTCGTAACTCCAGAATTGAAGGCAGCTGGGAAGTCAGTAGTGAAGAACCGCCCGATTTAACCATCAGTTCCGAGTTTTACATGCCCGCCTTTGTTGAAGGCTACGTCGCTTTCGGTGCCGGCCTGGGGGTGGATGTTCTGTTAGGTTCATTAACCGGTGGGATTGAAGCGATGGCCACGGCGGGACTTTATGGTGCCATTTCAGTGGTGCCAGAGTTGAGTTACGAAAATGGCGACTGGATGTTCGATGGGACCGCCACACTGGCAGCGGGAGCCAGGTTGAAATTAAGTCTGAATGCCTGGGCTGAAGTAGAAGCGCTGTGGATAACAGTGTGGGAGCAAACCTGGGAACTGGCTTCCCATACGATGAATGTTGGGCCGGATTTAGTACTGACAGCGAATGTTTCGATGAACCTGAGCAACCCGAGTGTACCCGAGCTGACATTTGATGCATCGGATACTGATACAGGGGGGCTGATTGATTCAGCACTGCCAAAAGACGGCCCACCGGGAGCCGGTACACGTGAAGCGATTGAAAATCGTGCGCAATGGGCGGGGCGTTCACGGGAGCCAGGACCGAATGCGGATAGTGTGCCGTCTGAACTGGCCAGTCAGGCAAATCAGTCAGTGGATGCACCCAACGCGCCAGCACGTCCGGCCCCCCGTTCTGGGCCGCCCGCTGGGCAGCAACAGGATGCGGGTGGCGCGAATAACGCCCCTGCGAATACTGCCGCGGCGGCAGATACAACCGGGGCGGGTGCATCAACGGCAGGAACTCCATCGGCAAGTGCAACGGGCGCGGATTCGCAAAATGCGTCAGCAAGGGCGCAAGATAGTAATGCATCAGCTCAGGTTGCGGGATCTCGCCAGCCATCGGTGCCTGAATCGGAGGTCTTAGGCACTGACCAGCCGCGCTACGCGAGGCCGGTTACGCTGGAAACCCTGAATGAACCGCCGGCACCCATGCCGCGCACAGTCGCACAGGAGGGGGAGGACTTAAGGGCGGCGGAACAAGTTCTATCGCTGGTTGAAAACCAGGTAGAAAATTCAGAGCAGCTGGCGACTTATTTTGCAAGGTTGCAGCGGCGTTTTCAGCTGACATCCGTGGGCTATGTGGCAGTGGGTAACCGGATTGGTGTTGAGCTTGCAATTAATCCGAAAGTGACAAAATTTCCAGATGAACTGGCCGTCGGGCGTTCGCTAGGCGGCAAAACAACATCAATTAGATATACTCCGGGAAGCCTTGATGGGTCAGGCGATACAGTGGGTTTAGCAATGGTAGCCGACCCATTAGGTCCCGATTATGAGGCGGGGAGCCCACCCAGCGGACAGAGTGATTTAATGAGGCGGTTAACGACGACGGATGCACCTGCAAATCAAAAATTTGTTCGCGGGCATTTACTCAATGACCTGGTAGGCGGTGAAGGCCGTCCCCGTAATCTCTTCCCAATTACCGCTGCCGCAAATCAGGCTCATGAACGACAAATTGAAAGCCGGGTTAAACAGTGGGTTAATGTGAATCGGTATTGGGTTTATTACAAGGTTGAAGTTGCGGTGGGTGCGCTGGAAATTAAAGACGCGACTAAAAAAATGACTAATAAAGTGAATTCACGCTTAATTTGTGAAGCATCGGTATATGACCTTGAGGGGGATAAAAGGAATACCATTAAGGCAACTATTTCATCGACTTTCAACTCTCCTTCCGGTGCTCGAATCACAAATGTATCCGGCCCGGATCAGGCGTCAGAAATTGAAGTTGATGCACGTCAGGAAGACCTTGACGCTGAAGTCGAACTGAGCACCCGTGTTAAACGAGGCGAATACAGTTTGCCAAAACAAACTTATGACGATTTAACAAGAGTGTTTGGGCGCGGTCATAAATGGAATGAGCATATCAAACCTTTATTAATTGAAATACCGGGTATGGGGGAAAGTCGGGCCAATACGCTGATTAAGGTATATAACCTGTCCACACCATCACTAAAAGATCTCACTTCTGATTTAAATGCAACTGAAAAGTCTAATCTTACAAGAATTAAAGCATTGGTTGATGATATTAGAGATAAATTATTGATACTGTCTTAGAAGAAAATAAATGGCCGAGAAGAATGAGTAAAGTGACACATGGTCTAATCGTTATGCATGGGCAATTGCCTTTTATTGTTAAAATTTAATTGTTCAGGTGCGGGTGAAAAATCATATTGGTTGTTTGAGGTGATTTTAATATGTTTTTTTATGAGTTAATCAGTTAAGTAATACAGATGTCTTAAATAAACTGATCATAGGGGATATTACAAATATTAATCATAGCTCAAACCGTTATCTGATAAAAAACAATAGAATCAATGAGATGGAGGAGGGTATACAATTTAGGTTATGGGTGTTAAATAAACTCATTTTATGGGTGAAAAATAGTCGCTTAAATCTGGATGATTTCGTCCTGTTTTTTCATGAAAAAGATGGACATTATTTGAGAAATAGTTATTCTTTTGTTTGCGGACGTAGAAAAGCTTTTATGCGGATATGATTTATTTTTATCTCGAAGCTATAAAATAATATGATAAAACTCATCAGGTTCTTCATGTTTTTCCGTTATTCATTGTAGTATCTCGTAATTCTCTTATTTGTATGTAGCTGTTATTTTGTGTGTACATTTTTGTTAATAAATTATAAAAATATTTAATTATGATTTAAATAAAAATAATAAAGTTAATGACAAGGAGTATGTAATGATTAGATTGGCAATCGTCAGTGATGTTACGCTGTACCGAGAAGGGATAGGGAAAATACTTAGCGAAGATAATAAAATTAATGTATTAGGCGCTTTCGAAAAAAAACATGATTTATTAAGGGTTTTATCTGTAGGTAATGTCGATGTGGTGTTGCTTGATATGAGAATGGACAATAGCTACGGCGTACTAAATTCAATAAGAAGTGATTATGAAAATGTGAAGATAATAGTTATTGCGGTTCCGGAAAAGGAGGAGAATTTTTTACGCTGTATAGAGTCAGATATCACTGGTTACCTGTCAAAAGAATCGACAATTGATGAGCTAATTGAAGCTGTAATTACGGTGGATAAAGGTAATTTGTATTGTCCATGCGGTATAACACAATATATTTTACAAAGCGTTAAAAGTAAGGGAGATAAAAAACGGAACGTTCAGGCGTCTTATTCGGACGTCCTTAATGATGTGACTAAAAGGGAAATGCAGATAATAAAGTTACTTGCTGATGGTATGTCGAATAAACAAATTGCAAGAACGCTAACAATTGAAATTTCAACAGTCAAAAATCACGTTCATAATATACTCGTTAAGTTGGGTGTTGAAAGTCGGGCTAAAGTTGCCTGCATGTTAAGAGGAACGGGGTCTGTGGGTCACGATAGATCTTTGTATCTAGATCAACGGGTGGGTTGTTTATAAATCTTAATTGTTATAATAAGTTTATCTTAAATCCTAAATAGCTCTTTATGTGGATATGTTTTTATCAATAAAATGATATTGTGATGTCCTGAAAATAAATTGAGATTTTCATGGAAAAAGTACAATGTATGATCAGCAATATGAGAGACGGTATACTCGAGAGTATAGTTAAACGCTTACTGTCTGATAAGAATATTCAGGTTCGTGAGGTTTCATCGGGTGTGGATCAGTTGTTGTCAGATGAGTATGCTGAATCAGGGTTTTTAATGACTGATATGACAAATAAGGATGTCCCATCAGAGTACAAAAAAATACTCAATAATAATAGAGAAATAATAGTCGTCGAGTTTTTGAATAAAGGCAAAAGTGTGTGTATTTACATCAATGATTTTAATGCTCGAAAATTTGAAAATATTTTAAATTTAAATAATTAAAAATTATTATGATTTAAAGGTTTGATGGTTGCGGTGAAAACTAGTTATTGGTGTAACAATATTGCCATTTATAACCTGAAGCCCGTTGTAAAATATCAAGTAACTGTTCCGAGGGTACAGCTTCGTGTGGGTATATGTTGTTTACCGTAAATCCAAAACGAGCAAACCCGCATTCGTTTTTCCAGTTTAAATCGGCATAAACGGTTTTATGTTGACATTTGTCACAGGTGCAAAAATTTTCTGGTGATTTCAAGTCGGTTAATTCCCAGTCAGTAATGCGCTTTTTACAGGCGGGGCATTTGGGTTTTGCTGTTAGCGTATACCCAACACACTTTACTTCTTCAGTATGCTCTATCAAAGAAATATAACAGTGGTTTTCTCCTTCAGCCGGATGCAGGTTGATATTGGGTGAGCAACCTAAAAATGTAATTAAATTTAGAAAGTGTTCACCGGGTAGGTAATGATTGGTCTCGTGGTTTTCTGAATTAATAAATTTGTATTGTGCTGATGCATTCAAAATTTTCGTTGAGGTGTCTTTAGCAGAAGTAGATTCAGGGAAAAAAATGAGTTTTGAAATGTTCATGAGTGATTAAAGCTATATGTTTTGTTTGTTGAATTGTCGTTTTTTTGAGT
>Ga0316206_1000519_pt1 | contig 49329 bp, 36 predicted proteins | sample 6monthpyrite_MG_FD_204942 | JGI IMG/M metagenome (GOLD analysis project Ga0316206, IMG submission 204942) | Microbial mat bacterial communities from mineral coupon in-situ incubated in ocean water Damariscotta River, Maine, United States -... | ecosystem: Environmental > Aquatic > Marine >...
AAATTATTAAAAACCAAGATGAATTACTTGAGGCTTGGAAGGAGTATGAAGGTGAAGAATGATATTACTTATGGAAATGTAGATATTTCCAATGAACTTTTAAATGAATCCCCAAAAATTAGAACAACTATCTTTCTAGATATTGAATTAAAAAGGCTTTTAAAATCCGAAGCATCCAAAAAGGGCATTAAATACCAACAGCTAGTAAGAGATATTTTAAATAAACATTTTTCTAAAAACGATGATCTTGAAGATCGTATAAAAGTACTTGAAAATCTCGTTTTGAAAAAGGCTTAAGAAAACATGGTAACGATGAGGGACCCTGGTAGACCAGACCATCGGTTCGCGATTGATATTTTGGAAACTCCGGGAAATTCATGGATTCCTAACATAAGTAAAATGTCCAGGGAAGCCGGCGCAAGTGCCTCGGAATCAATGATCATTATTGTTAAAATTAGCGATAGGGATTAAAAAAAGATATTTAGATTTAGTAAATTGGATCGGGGATACCATTTCTTTTCAACCATTTTTGATAATATTCTTGAACAAGTTGGTACTGCCACTTTCCCTTGCTCCAAAAATATTGAGGAGCAGGGGAATGTCATTCAGGACATTAATTCAGGTAAAGAAAGACAAATAAGTGTCTTTAACCGTTTAGGGGATGGCCCAATTGATGATATTCCTAATACGCTACACCAACTAAGTTTTCAAAGATTTGAGGATGGGACATGTATCATTAGGTCCTATGGACACTTAGGATCATCCTTAAGAGGTTTTGTGAACATGTGGATAAAGCTTAGTAGTGAGGATATGACTTACCAAAAGACAATAACTATGAAGTCGACTTATTTATATGGGCCTGTATACTCTTCAGCTTTAGAATGCCCTAAGACAGATAAATTCCATGCAGAGTTTGCATTTGATATGGGAAGCAATTTCTCGCTTAACAATCATGGGAACAATTATCATATTTATTTCCCTGATCTAAATTAACGAAGGAAGTGACCAACACAAGACAGTAAAGTTTTATACCAATTGGGCCTAAATTCTTTTTCATCGGCTTCATGAAGGATTGTCGGTACCGGCAAAATAGAGAGGCCAACAGCAACTCTTCTCAGGGAATTAAATTTTGCAGTTAAAACTCTTTGGGCGGGCGATAACCGCGTTTATGATAGGTTCCAAAAACGAGGTCCCAGAGGGGGGAGGAAATGCCAAACATGACACCGTCGTGAACATGATGAATCAGATGGATTCTTTTTAGATATTTACCCAATTTAGTTTTTGGCCGCGCATGATGAGTGTAATAATGAATGCCATCATAGAGAAGGTAGCCGATTAAAAATGATGCAAAAAATGCGTGCAAAAATTGAGACGGTATGATGAGAAAAAAAAGTCCGTAAAGAATTCCGATATAAATGGCCGCAGGGACAATGGGCATAACCCCTCTCAAGGGATCAAAAGGATCATCGTGATGATTGCCGTGTGCAGAGTAGACAACTTTTCTTGCCCATTTTGATTTCGGTTTTAAATGAAAGGGAAAACGATGAATAAGATACTCCGCCAATGTCCAGGTTAAAAGTCCCAAGAAAAAATTGGCCATATAAGCGCTAAGGGAAAGGTCAAAGTTTTTAAAACTTAAGTAATAGAAAAATCCAATAACTGGTAACCAAACGATAAAAATAGTTTGCCAACGCACCAAGGTTAGGCTTTCTAAAAATTCATTCGCAAAAATCCGTACACGTTCAGGTCTCACTCGATTGATAAGTCGCTTTTCTTCTTTATCGACCCGTTCACTTTCTGGTGCTGTTGGTTCTTGAAAATATAAAGGATTAAAACCATCCTTAGTTTTCACTGCATGCTCTCTCCGCGCTTTATCGTTCATAAATCCCTTCCTTAATAACACTCTTCGTATCATCGAAAGTAGCTGCTCTTCAAGCTTAGCAAAATGATTAAGATCACTTAATTCCAGTATAAAAAATCTGATTTTTTTTAGAAAGGAGTGGTTGTTTCAATATATACCGTAAAAATTATATTCCCAATAGATTGCATAGAAGTTTAATTACATATTACGCCAATTTCAGCTCTAACTTTTGATGTTCCTAGTGTTTTAAATTCCAAAAGAAACTCTCTCCCTCTTGCAAGCATCCTTGCATTTCTTTCTATCCACTCAATGGGTAATATTCTTGGGTTAAATTTTTTGTCTTCATAAATATAATTTGTTTCTTTAAGATCGAATTGGATATAAGCATATTTCCGGTTTGCAGTTTTTGATAGCTCATAATGTAACTCAGACATTGGTATTAAGAGGGATGTAGATTTACTTAAAGGGACTTCTGAAAATCTCTCATTCTTACTACTATCTTTCACAGAAAATGATAGCTCAGCAATTTTAATAGGCCTAACTCCTCCAAACTCAGGAGATAAATTAGCCTTTGATGTTACTTTTTTACCATTTTTCGAACTGATACTTACTAAGTTGTAGCCTTTTATCATTGCATTTAATTCAAACTCTAAAGAATCATCGTGAAAGTCATCTATATGGCCTTGTTTAATTTTAACAAAATTTATTTTCAGGGTTGCAGTATCTGATAAAGTTGTTGTTGTCTCATAATCCAAACAACTACTTGTTGCCCAAGAGCATAGGCTTATTCCCATAAATGAAAAAATTAATATTATTGATTTCATAGATTAACTCCTTAAGTCGATTACACTTGTCTAGGTAATGGTTTTTTAATAACTGTTGTGCAAAGCTTCTATGCAAAAATATCAAAAGATATAAGGCAAACAAAGGAAAGGTATAAACTTTATACAATGTTAGTTCAGTATCATCTTACAATGCGATGGCACCATTTTTTCCCGCTAGGTTGATCCCCGCGCCAGCGCTCACCACACCTAAATCCCAGCATAAAACATCTGCATTTTTGAGATAGGCGATTATTTGTTCGCTACGGTCAGTTGCCAGCACCAGGCCTACGCCCATATTAAAAGTGGAGTAGAGATCTTTTTGGCCGAGTCCGGTGCGCTCGCCAATGATTTTAAATTCAGGGGGTAATTCATCGTACTCTGGTAGAAATTCAATATTGTAATGAAAATTTTCGTTCATGCGCGAGATATTTTTAAAACCACCACCGGTGATATGTGCCATGCCTTTAATATGGGTAGCGAATTTTGCCAAGGCAGCTTGCATGAGGCGAGTATAGATTTTGGTGGGAGTGAGACAACGGTGCATGAGATCGTCGTCGGATGATTGTAAAACTTGGCGGATCAGTGAAAAGCCATTTGAGTGCATGCCCGAGCTGGCAATGCCAACGAGTCGGTCACCAGCTTGGATGGTTTTTCCATCGATGAGTTGATCCTGCATAACTTCGCCCACGGCAAAGCCTGCGAGGTCGTATTCACCATTTTTATACATGCCGGGCATCTCTGCAGTCTCACCACCGATCAACGCCATTTGCGCGAGTTCACAGCCGCGTACAATGCCTTCTATGATTTGCTCGCTGACTGCTAAGTCCAGCTCTCCACAGGCGAGATAGTCCATAAAGAAGAGACCTTTGGCCCCCGTGCAGAGAATATCGTTAACACACATGGCGACCAAATCTTGTCCAATGGTATCGTGCTTATTGAGTTTTTGTGCCAAATTTAACTTGGTGCCAACGCCGTCTGTGCCCGCCGCCAAAAGTCTGCCGTCCCCCATTTTGTATAGTGAAGCAAAGCCGCCTATACCCGCCAGAACATTGGGCCCATAGGTGGATTGAACTCTTTGCTTAATAGAGTTGACAAATTTTTCACCTTTTTCAATATCCACACCAGAATCTTTATAAGAAATCATATATCCACCTCAGTGACGGAAATGTCGACGACCTGTGAAGATCATGGACATCCCAAGTTCATTACATTTTTTGATGACATCGCGATCTTTAATGGAGCCACCCGGTTGCACAATATGTGTGATGCCTGCCCGATGCGCCAATTCAATATTATCGGCAAAAGGAAAAAAAGCATCGGAGATCAAGATCAGCTCTGAAAAATCTTCCTCGCCATTTTCTTTGGCCTTTTCCAACGCCTGCTGAGTACTGATCAAGCGATTGGGATTGCCCATGCCCGCCCCCACTAGGGCATGCCCCACCCGGGTTTCTTTAACCAGGGCAATAGCATTGCTCTTAAGATGCTTATTCACCATAGTGCCAAACTCTACCAACGGCATTTTTGCGTTGGAAAAAGGGGTCTCTGTCACCGCCGAGGTTGTTTCGTCCAGGCCCTGGTCTTCAGTTTGCACCAGCCATCCACCGGATATGGACCTGAGATTATAATTGCCAGCAACGGTGGCAAAATCACATTCAATCAACCTGAGATTTTTCTTTTTTTCACAGAGGAGCAACGCCTCGGCAGAAAAAGCGGGGGCGATCAGAACTTCCACAAATTTATCCGCCAGCCACGCCGCACACTCTTCAGTGACGATGCCAGAAAAGCAAATAATCGAACCGAAGCTACTAATGGGGTCTCCCGCCCAAGCGAGCTTTAAGGCCGCAAAAGCATTTTGAGAAACTGCAGCGCCACAGGGATTGAGATGCTTGACAATGGTAACGGCGAAATCTGTATCCCGTTTAAAGGTGTCGATTAAATCATTGGTGCACTTGAAGGCAGCATCCGCATCTAATAAATTATTATAGGAAAGTGGTCGACCTTGTAGTGGGGTCATTCCCGCCAGACCAGGTTGCAGTGGATCGGTATAGACCCAGGCCTTTTGATGAGGATTTTCGCCATATCTAAGTTCTTTAGCATTTTTCGCTGCGAGGGCAAATGTTTTGCTATCGGCGCTCCATTGCTGCTCTAAAACATCGGCAATGATAGCGTCGTACTGGGCAGTCTCTCTAAAAGCGCAAAGGGCGAGGTTTCTTCTAGTGGCGAGATCCGTTGATCCCGTACTTGCGTCTAAGCTCTCTAGCAGTTGGGGGTATTGATCTGGGTGGATACAGACGGCCACCGCACGATAATTTTTTGCAGCGGCACGGATCATGGTGGGGCCACCTATATCTATATTTTCTATTAACTCGACCATGCTTTGGTCTTTCTTTCGCTGGTGTTTTTTCGCCACCTCAGCAAAGGGATAGAGATTGCAAATCACTAAATCGATGGCCTCGATGCCAAGCTCTGCCGCTTGTTTTTGATCCGCACTATTCTCTCTCCTAAATAGTAGCGCACTGGCGATGGGAAAACTTAAAGTCTTCATTCTACCGGCGAAAGCTTCCGGGTTTCCAGTGACCTGTTCTATCGGCGTAAAGTCAATGCCCCATTCTTTGAGGACTAATCCGGTACCTCCCGAGGAGATAATTTCCACCCCATAATTTTTGAGTGCCAAAGCGAGAGGTTTTAACCCGGTTTTATCGCTCACACTAATTAAGGCCCTTTTTATTTTTATGTTTTCCATCCGTCTATCCTTTATTGCAAATAATGCATGATTGATTGAAATATTTGTTGGCCGTGGGAGGAAGCAAAAAGATCCTGCCCAGCGGGGCCAGCTTGAACGTTGAGTACATTGGCCTCTGGATGAGGCATCATTCCTAAAATCAGTCCCGATTCATCACAAACCGCTGCGATATTTGCGTAGGAACCATTAATATTTTCTTTGTACGTTAAAGGAATTTGCCCATTCTTTATTAAGGTTTGGTAAATCTTTTCTTGTAGGCCCTCCTTAAAAACCACTCTCCCCTCACCGTGCCGAACTGGTAGGCGAAAGTCGCCGTCGGGATGATTGCCATTTTCTGACGGCCGACAGAGCAAAGTCCATTTACAAATGGATTTTGTGTCGACGTTTAAGCTGGGCCAACAGTCAATGAAGGCACCAGATGCATTATAATCCAAAGACATCACCCGCTCTTTTTCCGCAAAGGGCAGCAGGCCCAGTTTCACTAGCACTTGAAAGCCGTTGCAAATGCCTAGGATGGGTTTTCCCCGATGCATAAACTCACTCAGACTATCCCCCAGACCATGACGTAATTTTAGCGCAAGGATTTGACCACTGCCCAGTTCATCCCCAAAAGAAAAACCTCCAGGAATGACCAAAGCTTGGAATTTATTTAATTGGGCGGAATTCTCTAAGAGATCATTGATATGTATTTTTTGCGTTTCTGCCCCCACCGATTGCAAGGCCCACGCCGTTTCATTTTCACAATTTATACCGTCGCCCCTGAGTATCAAAAATTTAGGTTTTCTTAAATTACTCATGATGCTCTCTCCAATAAGTTTTTAATTGATCCACATCAATATTCATCAGCTGCTCTTTTCCCCATTGAATATTCAGCTTTTTTTCTTTGACCACGACACCAATTTTAGAGAATGGTAGGGAGGCAAAAAGGCTTTCAAAATCCATGGCATCTTGTTTTTGTACGCTGACGATAAAGCGACCAGGAGCTTCGTTAAAAAGATGATTAATGATCTCATCGTTGGCCTGCGGAGCTGGAAAATTTAAAGAAACACCCAGATTGCCACCCATCGCGGACTCTGCAACGGCACATAACAGACCACCGTCACTGATATCGTGAACGGAGCGAAAAATCTTTTTACTAAAAGCGCTTTTCATCTTTTTATAAAGCCGATAATTGTTTTCTAAATCTATGCTTGGCAAACGCTCGGCAAAGGTATTATTTAATTGGTAGGTCTCTAAAAGCTCACTGCCTAGTAGACCATCCCCTGGTGCTCCCAAAAGATAGACCACATCACCCTGCGCTTTAAAAGGACTAGAGACACTTTCAGAAATTCTCGTTTTGGCCATCGCCGTCACCAAGAGCGTCGGCAAAACACTAATCTTGATCTCTTCACCGTCGCGATTTTTTCCTTTAAAATCATTTTTCATAGAGTCTTTACCGCTGACCAGAGGCGTGCCATAGGCGTGGCAAATATCGTATAATCCTTGACAGGTGCGCACCAATTGCCCCAATTTATAATCTCCATCGGGATTTTTTTCTGTCAGCACCGGATCTGGCCAACAAAAATTATCTAATAAACAGCAATGCTGAATATCTCCCCCACTGGCGAGCACGTTTCTCAACGCCTCGTCCACAGCAAACTGTGCCATCAAATAGGGATCGTAAAGAGAAAGTCGGGGCGCCAGCCCGCAACCAACGCCGACACCATTGTCTTGTTCACCACCGTGGGGCGCCAACCAAATCACGCCGCTATCACTGGGCGCCAGGCCCTCGGGCCCAACAAAGGGCTTAATATGCGTGGCCCCCTGTACCTCGTGATCGTATTGCCGTACCCATTTTTCTTTGGAGGCAATATTGGGTCGACTTAAAAGAGTACAAAGGATTTGCTGCCATTCAATTGTCTGGTTTTTCTGTTGCATTTCCAACGGTTTTTTCTGTGCCATGGGATACCACTCCCGCCGTTCCGTAGGAGCGTGCCATTGTGCCGTCAATTGCATTTTTGGCAAAGATTCATGTAACCAAATAAGGTCTAGATAACCGACCGTCTGCTGGCCGTAATTTATGGTCAAAAATCCCGAGTCATTAAACTCGCCCAAGGCGGTGGCCAAAACTCCACGCGCCTGCGCCAGCTCAGAAAATTCACGCCACGTCGCTGGAGAAACCGCCAAAGTCATTCTCTCCTGACTCTCACTAATCATTAATTCATAGGGTTTAAGCCCCGGGTATTTCACCGGGCAGAGGGCGAGATCAATGCGCGCACCATTGGTAATCGTCGCCATTTCACCGATACTAGAGCTAAGCCCACCGGCGCCATTATCGGTAATACAGGTGTACAACCCTAAATCTCTCGCTTCCAAGAGAAAATCCGTCATTCTTTTTTGGGTGAGGGGATCGCCAATTTGCACCGCTGTGCTGGGGGAGTTTTCATCCAGCTCTAGCGAACTAAAGGTCGCCCCATGAATACCATCGGCGCCAATAGCGCCACCTATCATCACCACTAAATCTCCCGGTAGGCATAATTTTTGCGCCGATGGAACGGTGACTTTTGCCCCTGATGCTGGAGCATATTTTTGCACCTCTTGTGGCAGGGTACCAACGGTGCCACAAAAAATGAGCGGTTTTCCCGCATAGTCTAAATCGTGAAAGATCGCGCCGTTGATAGTGGGAATACCACTCTTATTGCCGCCGTCTTCAATGCCTTTGTGCACCCCTCTTAAAATCTGTCGCGGGTGTTTGAGCCCAAGGGGATTTTTCGCCGGATGCTGCGCTAAAGTTTCATCGATGGGGCCCAAACAAAAAACGTCTGTGTTGGCGATAGGTTTAGCGCCCATGCCACAACCCAAAATATCTCGATTAACTCCCAAAATTCCCGTTAAAGCGCCGCCATAGGGATCGAGGGCGGAAGGACTATTATGCGTTTCAACTTTTATACACAGATCTATAAAATCATCAAAGCGCACGATGCCAGCGTTGTCACTAAAGACTGACACAAGCCAATCGAGGTTTCTTTTCTCTTTAATTTCGCGAGTTGATTTTTTGATAAATGTTGGATACAGCCCATGGATGATTTGCTGCTGTTTTTTACCGTCTTGGGTAGAGGTAAAATTGATGTCGGCAGAAAATATTTTATGTTTGCAATGCTCACTCCAACTTTGCGCGATAACTTCCAATTCCAATTCGCTGGGATAAGCTGGTAAACCAAGTCTTTGCCGCTTTTCATCGCGAGCAAATGTCTTTTCAAAACTCGCCCCGATAAACTTCATTTCCTCTAAAGTCAGGGCCAGACAGCGCTCTTGACTGAGTTTTATTAATTCCTCATCCGCCAGATTTAAAGGGATTTCCGCCGTTGTAATCGCCTCACCAAGCAAGACCTTTGGCACGGTGATCTGCTCGAATCGTCGACTCTTATGAAAGGCCTCGGCGCTAAAAATTTTCACCTCTTGAATTAGCGCATTTCCCAGCATTTCATTGGCAAAAGAAGTCACTTGAGATCTGTCGAGGTCGCCAGAGAGAATGGTAACTTCACCGCTACATATTTTGACATCCCAATTCAGCAGACTGAGAGCATCTTTCGCACTGAGGGCGGGATTATCCGTGACACCGGCGCGATAACAAACTTCGACAATATAATCGCCGTTGCTAGCTGCATTGATAGCGGCATTGCTGTCATCGAAATAAATATCTTGGATAATCGGATCACAAAATATTTCCCGACAATCCTGTTGAAACTTTTCACTTGAGAGCTGCTCCCCTTCAATTTTATAAAAGGAAAAATGTTCAATTTTTTCGATGGCCATGGCCGTGTTTAAATTTTGCTCAACACATAATGAAGAAAATTTGGCATTGTGATTTTTTGCTCTTAGCTCAATTCTTAACTGCTCCATACTGTTTCACCTTTTTGATAATCGGATACTTTTTTAACAACTTTTCGATAGAGAGCATACTCCAACTGCTGCCCCCGTTTCACAAAGTCTGCTATATTCTCACGATCTATTTTTGGAAATCTTTGCTGTAGGATAATCTTGCCAGTATCCACTCCCCCATCCACAAAATGCACAGTCACCCCCGACTCCTTTTGACTGGAATGATAGGCGCGTTCATAAGAGTTTTTTCCAGGAAATTCCGGTAAATAAGCGGGGTGGATATTAATAATCCTATTTTGTTTTAATTCTTCATCGTAAAAAGATGTCAATAAAGTTTTTCCCAAGATGCGCATAAATCCACATAAAAAGATCCAATGAATATCCATGGTAGAGAGATACTCTAGAATTTCCGTTTCATATTTTTCTTTAGTGGCCATCTGTCCTGGTGCAGATGCAGCTGGCCTGATGACCTTAACTGGCAGATCAAATTCCTCTCCCACCCGCAACACCGGGGCCTGGGGATTGTCGGTAATAATGCAACGGAAGTTAAGATGCAAATCCACCTCACGAGCGTAGCGTAAAATGTTTTTAACATTCGTCCCCTGACCACTGGCAAAAAGCGCCACGTTGCCTGTCAATTTATTGTTATCTAAGTATGCCAATGTCTTTTCTCCACCGGGAATTTTCAAAATGAATACCTGCTAAAGTTTGATAGGCCAAATCCCTTGCCTCCTGGAGATTCTGTCCCAGCGCCGTCACCCCTAAAACTCTGCCACCAGCATTAACTAAGGCACCTTCTGGATTTCTTTTAACTCCTGAAAAATAGAGATATTTATCTCGCATGCCAGAACTGTCTGCACATAAGGCCTGGGGGAATTCAATAGGCCGATTGAGCTCCATCGGTGTACCGTCGAGTGCTGGGTAATGATTCGACACCATTACAATATGCACTGAAACTTCATCGCTGATGGATAGCTCCTGTGCCGCCAATTGGTGTAGTTTTCCCTGTGCCGCTAAATGGAGCACTTTAAAAAGATCCCCTTGAAATAACGGCAATAAAATTTGTGTCTCCGGGTCACCAAAGCGCACATTATATTCTAAAACGGAGATGTCTTGATCATCGATCATCAGGCCAGCAAAAAGAACTCCTTTAAAAGGAGTGCCTCTTTTTTTCATTCCCTGCATGGTGCGCGCAAAAACTTCACGCTCTATTTTTTGCATCGTGGATTGATCCAGAGAATTTTTATCCGCATATCCGCCCATGCCCCCCGTATTCGGGCCGCGATCAAAATCTTCCAATCTTTTATAGTCGCTAGCAAAACCAAAAGTGACAAAATTCTCCCCATCACAAATGGCAAAAGCTGAAATTTCCTTGCCTTTAACTTCCTCTTCTATTAATAGTCGCTGGGTGTGCACAGGATAATTTGGGTTTGCCATAAAATTAGTGATCGTCGTGGCGGCGACTTGGGGGTCGCTGGTTACCACGACGCCTTTGCCCGCCGCCAAGGAATCTGCTTTCAGCACAATACCCGCTGCAATATCCCAGTTTTTTAACCCCGCCTGCGCCTCTGCATAACTTGCATAAGATTCAGCTTTGGCGGTGGGAATGGCAAACTCTTGCATAAACTGTTTAGAAAAAATTTTCGATCCCTCTAATTGTGCCGCCTTTTGATTGGGCCCAAAAACAACAAATCCATGCTCTTCCAGAAAATCCACGAGACCCGCCACCAACGGCGCCTCAGGCCCAATAATTGTCAATAGTGGGGCCACTTCCTGCGCAAAACCTAAAACTTTTTGCCGATCATTTAAGTCTAGTGGTTGAATGGAAATTTTTTGCGAGAACAACATACCAGCGTTGCCCGGTGCCACTACCACCTCTTCGATCTGTGCACTGGCCGCCAATTTAGTTGCCAACGCGTGCTCCCTGCCACCACTACCCAATATTAAAATTTTCATGGGGAAACTCTCCTTTTCATTAAGGCCATTGCTAAGACCATTTCTGCCATAAAGTTTCTAAACTCCACGCCTCGGTAAAATATTTTTTACCAGTGAATTTTTCTGCAAGTGCATTGGCCAACGATAAATAAATCATAGAAAGTCTTTCAATATCATTTTCTGCAAGTTGCTCTGGGGTCGAGCCAAGTTCCTGGATACAAATTTCCTTCCAATTTTTGGCGCCCCTGGCATGCGCTAACTCTTTCGCCTTTTTGACATTCTTTTCCCATTCAGATCCCTGGTATAATTGCCTGACATTTTCTTTAGAAAGAGAAATGCCTCGATAAGTCAGTCTCAACTCATCTGGCCCGATGGAATCCACCAGCAGAAAATCTCTCTCCCCTGCTGTCGCCGATGCTGCAAAGGCAAACTCAAATTTTCCATCCCATAATTGCACCCCAACCTGGGCAAAAAGATCTTTTAATCTATGGGCAATAAGTTCCGTCAGATCCTTTAATTTGGCAAATTCCTGTTCCGTCAGGGCCGCCAATTGGCGCGCTTCAGAATAGGAAATATAACGATCTGTTTGCTCGAGTTTAGTAGAGAATTCAATAATTGGTTTTTTAAAAATTTCATTCGTTTTCGGGATATCTTCGATACCAAGTTCGCGACAATATTTTTCATCAGCTGCTAAACGCTGTGGCAGGGAACTGCCGGCGGGGCAACCAAACCTAAAGACCACTTCTAACGGCACTAAAGTCTCCAGCGGAGTGCTTTGATAATCCGTATAATCCCAGCCAATGGCCTGTGCTTTTGGGTGTAGGATTTTTACCGGATTCACCGCGTATCTATTTTTCGTCACGCGACCAATACCATGATGCTGCACCCCTGTTGCCTTTAATTGCGCCAAAAGCTTCTCTGTAGACAAGGCCAGGGGATAGTTCACTCCACTCCAATGCGCCCAATTATTACGATCCTCTAAAAACTTAAAAAAGAATTCTGCAAAAAAAGTGAGGGCTTCACCTTTTTGGTGAATGTGATTGGGCATAGCTCCCCAATCAAATATTGAGTAGCGATCAGAGTATTCAAAAACATAGGGCGCCACATCTTCGTGACCATAAATTGTTTTCACCGAACCTGCAAATAATTTTGGTAAATTTAAGTCCATTATCATTCCTTTGTTATAGTCATTTTATTTAATTTTTCGATAAAGATTAAAGCGTTTCGACAATTATTCACACCAAACCATAGGCCGCCCTTATTCACCCATTTCAGTAATTGGCAGAGAAATTCCGGTCGATTTTTCTGTTCATCGGATAATACAGGAATATGCAAGACTGTACTTCCTTCTATCACTTCACTTTCGTCATTGACCAAATTTATATTGATAGTGGCGTCGTCTAAAAAGGCCGATTCTTTGATCAGAAACCCTCTCTCCTGTGCAAACTCTTTGCTTCTTTGCAATTCTTTTTGAAAATATTTATCCGATTTTTTATCCTGTGGAAAGACCAGGTTGATCTGCTTATTTTTGACTTTTCCTTTTGCCACCTCACTAACAAACTTTGCTAGGCGTTCGGTATTGTCTGGTGCACTTGTTAAAACAGGAACCCCAAAAGGCATTTGCTGAATTGACGCCAGAGCGTCGAGACCGGCAAAAACTGAATTCACCGGAATCCCACAGACGGGAACCATGACCTTGGCGGCGATCACTCCCGGCAAATGCGCGGCCAGACCAGCTCCGGCGAGGATCATATCCGCGCTACTTTCCTGCAGCTTAATTTCTAAGGCGGCCGGGTCACGATGCGCTGACAATACGGCAAAATCCACTTGGGAAAACTCGGACAATTTTTCGATCAAAGAATCGTAGACGTATTTGTCGGATTCACTACCAAAAAGAATAAGGACTTTTAACATGATTGTTCTCCATTGTTTAAGTTATTTCTGGTTATAGTGCGCTCATTTGCGAATCTTTTTCCATCGCTCACTGGCGTGGGATAATGACCACTAATACAACCGGTGCAGAGTTCCTCAGTACCGATGGAATTTAAGAGTTCATCAGGTTTTAAATAAATAATATGATCGACGCCGATCCACTCAGCAATTTCTTTTTCGCTGCGCTGATGAGCGACTAACTCGGTTTCAGAGGGAAAATCGATACCGTAAAAACAAGCGTAACGAATCGGTGGGCAGGTGATCGCCAAGGTAATTTTTTTAGCACCATTATTTCTTAATAATTCAACAATTTTTTTAGAGGTTGTCCCGCGCACCACGCTATCATCCACTAATAAAATTTCTTTCCCTTGAATCTCGGACACCACCGGACTCAATTTTAATTGCACCGCTTTTTCTCTCGCCTCTTGCGAATTGAGAATAAAGCTTCTTTGAATATAGCGATTTTTAATAAGCGCCTCGCGATAAGGTACTTTTATACATTCTGCCACTGCTATCGCCGAGGTCCGCGATGAATCCGGCACGGGTACCACGATATCGGGATTAATTTTCCCCGCTTGCATATCCTGGTTAATTCTTCTCGCCAATTGCTCCCCGAAATTTAAACGTGCCGTATAGACAGATCGCTCCTCCACAAGACCTTCGGCACCTGCAAAATAAACCCATTCAAACATGCAAGTTGATTTTTTAACGTTAGACTTTAAAATAGCAGAGTGCACCTTACCGGAGAGATCAATAAAAATAAATTCTCCCGGTGCTAGGACACGGACAAATTTAAAACCTAAGAAACTCAAGGCAACAGTCTCGGAGCATAGACAATAACTAACACCTTCCGCCGACTCCTTGACTCCCAATACTAAGGGACGGATACCATCGGGGTCTCTAAAGGCCATCATGCCTTGACCGGCCACGAGGCCCAGGACCGCATACCCACCCTCTACGGTATGCATAATACGATTGATGGATTTTGCAGCGGCGGCAAATTTAAATTTGTTTTTATGGTGGTGGCCTTCGTCCATCATATAACAACAAAAAAGATGCAATAAAACTTCTAAGTCGTTACTGCTCAATAATTGTAATTGGTAATCTTCCTGAAGATGCTCGGTGAGTTTATGATAATTCACCAAATTTCCATTATGCACAAGCCCGCACCCAAGGGGGAACCCCGTCACCATGGGTTGCAGATTTTCCACATCATTGCTGCCCACAGTAGCGTAGCGGGTGTGCCCTATCGCCATCTTGCCGGTTAATGACATCAGTGATTTTTCATCGAAAACCTGGGCCACCAGGCCATTGTTTTTAATGCATTTAAATTTTTGCCCAATAGAATCAAAGGAGAGAATTCCCGCAGCATCTTGGCCGCGATGCTGCAACGTCAAAAGGCCGCGATAGACATCGTAGGCGGCCGGCGCAGGTAGACTCTTTGAGTTTTCAATTGTTTTCTCGGCATTTAGAATTCCAATGACTCCACACATAGTCTCTACCCTTATTTTAATTAGGCCTTAAAGCTGAACAATTTGGCCTAGATTGTCCAGATATTTTTAGTTTTAATAATACTTTCTATTAATTTTGCTAATATCTATACTCCAAAAGACGTATAATATGAACAAATTTACTCACAATGAAAATAATTCTTTTCAACAACACTACGCAACATATACATTCAACAATAGACCCCATGAAAAAAAGATTGAGTAAATATATTATTATTGGACAATTATTAGCTGCAACCAGCGCCGCTGCCGCCAATCCTGTCAAACCAGCTCCTAGCTTTGCAGTAAGTGACTGTATTTCCATGGCCTATGGTTTCGCTAGATACTCAAAATACCCGCCACCAGGCACCTTATTCAAGCTCAAACAATGGTTATTTCTGCCCAAGGCCGCAAGAAATTTTAATGAAGAGAAATACCTTGCTGCCCACGACCTCTACTTAGATCCAAGTGCCGACCTCCAATCCCAATGGCCGCATACCTTTAACAAGAAATTGGCGCTGCTAGATGCGCTCCTGATGTCCCTCAACGAATATCGATTTTTAGAGCGCCAACAGGGGCATTTCTCAAAACGCCAAATGGCAAAATTTATTGAGGATTATGCACTCGCAAGGGTCATGACACAAAAAGATATAAGGGTTCATTCCGCACAAATTTTCGACATCCTCCACGGTCAGGAATTCTCCTTAGTGCCCAACGACAATCTTAGTTATCGAAAATGGCTGGCGCGCATGTTTGAGACAAATTTACTAAGTGCCGGAAGTTTTACCTATTTAAATAAGTTTAGAATGAACGAAAAGTATACCTTTGCAGAGGTCATCCAACACCATTACAAGAAGTCAAAAATTAAATGGGTCATCAACACTTTGATCAACGTCAGCTTACTTACTGTGGGTAAAACTCCGAAATTAACTTATCTAAAAATGTCACATCAATTTTTTGAACATTATGCTGAAAATGGTCTCGATTTTGCCCTCACAAATACACCCGCCCTCACCAAATTAAGGTTTAAGAATGCCTATGCCTACCAAAGATTTAGAAAACATCTAGGCCTCAGCATTGTCGCTGCAGATATCTACCTGATCTATTTGGTGATGATCGATAAATTTGAAAAAGAACAAAAACAACTGGCAGAAGATCGAGTGAGAAGTTTAAAACGTTTTCCCATCAGAAATGTCTCCATCATGCTAGAAAATGCCTCCCATAAAATGAAATTACAGCTCTTGGAGGAGGTCACTCAAGACTTTTTACAGGAAGAAAGAAGACCTCCTACCAAGCAAGAATTGAGCGCCATTAGAGAAGTCATTTTCCCAAAAGGTCCCTTTGCACCTTAAAAACCAGGACGAATTTTTTAAACGATCTTATTTTCCGGTAAAGTTTGCCGCGACAAATTCTCCCGACATCCTAAAAAAGAGATAAAGGTTTTTTCCTTTAACACTTTTAGCATTTTCAAAAGTCACCACCCACTCAGTATGACCTGAAAATTTCTTTTTTTCTGAGCTAACAAAACGGGATACTTTCCAGGAGGAGTCTAGCTTGCCCGCCTTTATTAATCTATCGATATGGTAAAGTCCCTTCGATTGCAGCTCCTTTTGTGAAACCGCAGGCGCCCCATGGGCATGACCATGTCCAGGCCCCGCAAAAGATGTTGTCCCTAGGAATAATGATGCAAATAAAATGAATGTCTTCATAAAAAATCTCCTTATAAATTATCGTGCCGATAGTCTTGGGTTTTTGCTCGTTCCATTTGTTGATGATGATGCTTATGATTATCTTCGCTAAAGCCAAATTCATCTGGGTTTGAGCTATGTTGATAACCATGCAATTGCATGAGCAGGAGCATAAAACCTGCCAACATAATGCCATCGTTTAAAACTCGCGAAAGCCTTTTGAAAAGGTCAAATTTTCTCAATTCTTTGATGATTAGCAACATTATCGCCAGTCCTGCAATCTGGCCTAATTCTACCCCAATATTAAACGAAATAATTCGCATCAACATGGGCATACCTTTTTCACCTAAAGGTAGCTGCTGCAACCTTGTAGAGAGACCAAAGCCGTGGATAAGACCAAAAATGAAAACCATCCAAAGCAGATTTGGAGACTTTTTCAGGCCAAAGTATTCTTGAAATCCCCTGTTATTATCAAAGCCTTTATAACAGACACTGATGGCGATCACGGCATCTATCAGCCAAAAATTGGCAGAAATACCCATGAATGTTGCAAAAATCAAGGTAATACTATGACCAAGTGTAAAGACACTAATGAATTTTACGATGTCTTTGAAAGTTGTTAAAAAGAAAATCACCCCGAATAAAAATAGCAGGTGATCGTAACCGGTAATCATATGCTCCGCACCCAACCAGATATATTTGAGGTAACCCCCTTCAATCATGGCGCGCTTTGCCTCTTCACTGATTCCATGGGCAAAGGAATTTGCACACCAAAACAGTGGAATAAAACTTAAAATAAGTTTGACCATATTTTCTCCTTATAAAATTTAGTAAAAGAAAGTTTTAGAGAACTAAACTATAGGTGGTCTAAAAATTCTAAACAGGTGAGCAGTTGAAAGTAAGGTCTTTTCGTGGAAGCCATTTTCGCTGCCTACTTTAATTTCGGCGCGACCAACCAGCTTATAAATAACGCGTAAAACTCTCATTTCAGTTTGTGCGATTTTTCGATGTTCATGATGATGCTCATGCTCTTCACCATCATCACCATGTTTATGCTTATGGGTATGCAGCTGATCCACTTCGTCTATATTATCGTGATGAGAAACCAAAAACTGGGCGTGGGCCATTAAAAAGTTTTCACCATGACTCAGTTCAAGCGCCGGGATACTGCGACAAAGCAGACAAATGAACGCCAAAAAGAAAAATATTTTAGTTTTAAAATTAAGCATATGCTAGATAAGAATACTAAATATCTGCTATTTTAGTAAGTGTTTTTTCTATAAGTCCCTATCTTCTAGGGTACGCTAAAAAGAACTTGTGACGCAGCAACCAGGTAATTTTGGCGAGAGACAGGAATTTAAATCGTTACTTATAGAAATTTATCTACTAATTTCTTCGGACAGTTATGTGGTAAAAGGAATCTACGATGGCCAAATCATTATTTTTCATTGATGACGATGAAATTTTTTTATATCTCTTAGAACGCACTTGCAAAAAAATCAAAACTGTCACAAAGGTCTATACCGCGATGCATGGAAAGGATGGATTGGACAAAATAGATTCCTGGTTAGCGAATAAAACACCACTACCGAATATTATGTTTGTAGATGTTAATATGCCCATTATGGATGGTTTTGAATTTTTAGCAAAATTTAAAAAGAAACGAGAAGAATCTGTGGAATTAAAAAAAATTATTCCCCTGGTCATGCTTACTTCCTCCCAGCAGGCCTCAGATAAAGAGCGGGCCAGGGAAACTGGAATTATTGAAAAATACATTATAAAACCATCTGATACAAAAGAAATGGAAAAAATGCTTAAAGAATTAACCGAGTGAGTTCTATGTTTAAAGAAATTTTTGAGTGTAGCCCGGTAGCGATGCTGCTAATAGATGAAAAAAGTCAGATACAATTGGCAAATAAACACGCCCAAACACTCTTTGACTACACCACCTCTGAGTTAATTGGCAAAGACCTGGGTATCTTAATTCCAACAGAAACTAAGAACAAGCACCCCTTACTCGTCAAAGAATATTTCAACACCCCCCTGCCCAGACAAATGGGCAGTGGCAGAAACCTCTTTGGCATTAAAAAAGACCAAAGTCGATTTCCCATTGAAGTTGGCCTCAACCCTATTCAGGCAGACGGAAAAGTCTTTGTCTTGAGTTCTGTCATTGATATTTCTGAAAGGTTAAAGGCCGAGAAACGCTTTGAAACTGCAGTTGATGCCGCTCCCAGCGGCATGCTGATGATTAACGCCAGCGGCACAATCGTCCTTTCGAATAAAAAAATAGAAGAAATTTTTGGCCATGAGAGGAACGTCCTTCTCGGCAGACCAATTGAAGACCTTATCCCCGATGATTTTAAAACTCCTCATCCTACATTTGTTAAATCCTATATCAATAATCCCGAACCAAGACCCATGGGAATTGGCAGAGAGCTATACGGACTGCATAAATCCGGCCGCCAAATTCCAGTTGAAATTGGGCTACAACCAATCTTCTTTGACAATGAAATTTTTGTCATAAGCTCAATCGTGGATATCACACAGCGCAGAGAAGCCGAAAAAGAAATCCAAATCAAATCGGTAGAAATTCAAGAATTTTCCTATAGAACATCTCACGACCTAAGATCTCCCCTCTTATCCATAGGTGGTCTGGCAGATTGTATTCTCGAGGATATTCAAGATGGCGAGCTGGAAATGGCCAGAGAAAATACGCACAAGATAAAAAGTCTAACCCAAAAACTCAATCAGCTAGTCGAAGACATTTTGCTCCTCACCAAGGCAGATCTGAAAAATGAAAAAAAAGAAGTCTTTGATTTTCAAAATTATTTAATAGATGCGCAAGAAAGATTTAGTCATATTCTCCAAGAAAGTAATGTTAAAATATTCAATTCTTTCCTCCACAAGAAAGAACTTCTGACCCAGAAAACAAGACTAACCCAGGTACTGGACAATCTCCTCAGTAATGCCATTAAATATAGTAAAAATGATGGAAAAGATCAAACTGTTAGAATGAATACCTTTAATGACCAGCAATTTTTTTATATTCAAATTGATGACAATGGGCGGGGCATTCCCCAACAATACCACCCTGAAGTCTTTGGCATGTTTAAAAGATTTCACGAAGGCGATGCTAAAGGTAGTGGCCTAGGCCTTTATATGGTCCAGAAACATATCCAGAAGCTTGGTGGAAAAATTACTTTTGACAGCACCCCTCAGGGAACGACTTTTTACCTAGAGTTTTTAATCGGCTAGCGCGTTGTTCATTCATCTGCCCCGGTGACTTCATCGCTTGCGGGGGTCCTTTCCACCGGAGGATGATGTAATTTGTATTGCGTATAAAAATTCTTCTGAAAATCGAAAAGCCTAATATAGTTTTGTTCCGTTTTTAATAACGTTATAACTTCGGGCATCCAATCCCCTTCAATTTTTTTAAGTTTAGCAATGCCCTCAACTTGTTTTTCAAAGAAAATGGACTCCCTACTTTCCATTAAGTCTTGAATAACTTTAATTTCTAGCGAAATAAAGCTAATAACAGTCTCTTCGTTTAACTGCAATTCATCGAGAATAAATTGATTAAGGGCTATAGTAAATTTGTCTTGATAATCGCCGTCGAGCTTTGTTTCGAGGAATCCTTTCGTGTATAAGATATTATCTGAATAAGTTCCTTTAAAGCTGGCCGTCAAAGGAGGGTTAAATTTTGGCCTACTCTCTCTTTCATCGGCCATTTTTTTTGCATAGAGATCAGACATGGATTGTTCAGGCGCCAAAAAGCTGACGAGTCCCATACGCATTGAAGAGTAGAGATTGGGAAAAATCGCACCGAGGAGAAGCAAGACAATTGGTAGACCAACGGCAAGGCCCACTTTTGTGTAGAACTTTTTCATCTTATCAATTGATTTAGGATTAAATTGCATAAGGTTTTTGAGAGCGTCATTTCCTTCTAGGGATTCTCCTCTCACCACGGCATTGATCACAGATTTTATATCCTTATTCAATTCATTTAGCGATTCCTGTAATTGTGGTGCTTGAATATCCAGATTGCTATCTTTAAGACCAAGGTAATTTTTAATTTTTATATTAATTATATTTTCCAAGTTTTTTGCAATAATATTTCCATCGTGTTTTAATTTCACTTCAAACTCTTTACTTTTCTTCAACCTTTTTTGAGCTTCCTCGTCGAGCACTTTTAATTGCGTGGCCGCATGCTCTCTTTCCATTTGTTTTTTTCGCTCAGTAAATTCATTTTCCCAATCATCCACCCTTTGTGACTGTTGCGCCAATTCTGATTGCTTATGCTGTTCTATTTCTTTAACGGATCGTTCCCGATCAATTTTACTTTGCTCTAAAATCATCGCCGCTTCTGCTAAGACCTCTTGTTTTTCCGACTCGGCCTGCTCTAGTATTTTTTCACTTTCACTTTCTGCACTGTCCATTTTTTGTTTAACTTTAATTTCAGTTTGGGTACGCATTTCGCCTATTTCACTAAGCTCTCTTGCCAAACCCTGTTCTTTTTTTAAATGGAGTTGTTCACCATCATAGAGGATTTTACTCGATTTTTTCTTGGTCTTTAGCATTGTAATATTCGCCAATTCTCTCGCCTTTTCAACGATCTCGTGTGCCGCCACCTCAGCATCATTTTTATTTTTGGCCAATATTTTTTCAAACTCTATTTGTTCCCTATTTATTTTATTTTTTGATTCTTTATCAAGTTCTAACAAGTCAGATTCGAAAACCCTTTTCTTTTCTGCCATTTCTTTAAAAAATACATTTTCCTCTTCTCGTATTTTACTTCGTGCTAACTGAATTTCTTTTTCAACTTCTAATTGACGCTCTTGAAGTTTTTGCGTACTCCGTTCTTGCTCTTCCTGAAATTTTTTCTCTCTCTCAGCAATTTCTTCATCACAGGACTGACGTCTTTTACAACTTTCTCTTTCTATATTTTCATCAATGTCTTTAAGGAAAATATTCTTTTCTGCGATTGCCGACTTAATTTCCGCCAATTTTCCCTCAAAAGATTTTAACTCTTCATCTAATTTTTGCTGTGCCAATTCACGCTGTGTAGTGATTTCCTTGTTCGCCAATTCACGCTGAGTACTGATTTCCTCGTTTGCCAATTCATGCAATTTTCGATTTATTTCTTCTGCATGACATTTTTCTTGATTTATTTCATTCTCAGCATTAGTTTTAAGCAGAATAATTTCTTCTTGAAGTTCAGATTTTTTTAAGGCCATCTCATTTTGTAATTCTGATCTTTTAAATAAAAGATCATCTTGAAATTCAGAGTTTTTTAACGCCATCTTTTCTTGGAAACCGGATCTTTCTAAGGTCATTTTTTCCTGCGCTTCCTTGAGCAATTTTTCAATTCTTTTTTCTTCACTTAAATAAAGCTTTTTAATTTCCTGAAGTTCTTCTTCACTGGCCAATTTTTTATTATCCAGCTCTCGATCTGCCAATTCTTTATTCTTACGGATCTCATCTTCGCCTGCTATTCTCATCTCGCGAATTTCTTTTACTGAAGCTTCCTTCTGACCTGCCAATTCCCGGCGATTTTCCTCTACCAATTGCTGAAAAGTATCAAGCTCAGACTGTAATATTTTTTTGTTTTCAATGATCTTATTTAATTCACTCGTAATAACGGCCTTCTCATTCTTGGCGTTGGCGACTATACCTTTAAGATCTTCGTCTTGTTTCTTTAAGTCCTCAATACTTCTGATAATGACTTCACATTTTTCACGCTCCGCCCGCAGTCCCTGTATATCAGATTCAGCTTGTTTTCTCTGAGTATGAATTTGCTCTAATAATAACTCGTCACGCATAGAATTCATTTTTGCTTCAGCATCAAGTTGTGCGAGTTCGGCCTTATGACGACTAACTTCTAATTCTAAAAGATCTTTTTTACGTTGCAGTTCGGCTTGCCCCTCAACCACTTTCATTTTCAATTCCGTAAGAAAATTTTCCCGCTCCCTCTTTTCTTTTTCTATAGATCGAATTTTTTCTTCTACTTTCACATAATACTGCTTATTTTCATCTATATCTTTTATTAAAACTTGCATTTCATTCTTAATCTCGTCTCTTTCAGAGGCGATTTTTTCGATTCTTTCCTCAGCAGATTCTTTGCGTTTTTCGGCATCAACATAGATGCCGCGCACCTCTTCTTTGGTTTTTTGTTTTAACTCACTTATTTCAGCTTTTTTCTGTCCTATAAATTCTTCAACTTTGTCTTTATTTCGTTTTTTAATTTCTCTAGCGCTTTCTTTTGCATCTTCGATAATATTTTTACAATTCTCTTGGTATTCATCTTTAACATGTTTGGCCCTCTCATAAGCGCTATTTAAGATGCGATCGGCTTTTGATTTAACTTCATTAAAATATATATCTGCCTGTAATTTAGATTCTACCAATAGTTTTTCTGCAGCAAGGTTAGGCCGGACCTCATCGAGTAAGGGTGGCGCTGTTTGGGAGAATACATTTTTCTCGGTAATATAATCCGGGACATCTGTGGCCATACTAGGCGGGTCACTTTCTTCCGTTTTCTGTGCTAATTTTTTTAATGTTGGTATTTCGCGACCAATTTCATCCTCAATGCTTAGTTCTTCTGCCACCAATGGAGGTAGTGATTGTCCTAAACTTTCCAGATACTTTGCGTCTAATAAACCATCAATTAAATCAATGGAAATAACTTCATTATTATGGCCAATTTTGATTTCACTTCTTGGTTTATAAGACACTGCCAAACCAGGAGGGACTTTGCGCCCTTTAATATGCGTTCCATTGGCCGATTTATTATCAGAAATAAAGATCTCGTTAGCTCGCTTCTCCACAGAAAAATGAATGCGACTTAGCCCTTCTAAATTCAGTTTGAGGTCTGCCTTTGCAGAGCGACCGACACTAAATTTATCTGCATCAATATATTCGGTGGTAGGCCCTGCTACGCCAAAAATATGGACTCTAAATACCTTATTATCTTTCACTATTGCTCACCCAAAATGGTTCTCTTCGCTTACTCATCGGGAAAAATATAAAATAGCTTTAGGCCCATGCTCAAATTGCTAGAAGTAATTTAAGATACCTTATCTAATTCGTCTGAGTTTTCCACTTCATCAGCAGATTCTGTACTTTTTTGATCATTTATTGATTCCGCTTCAATCGGGTCACCATTTTGATTATTGATTTCATCATAAACTGTAGCGTGTGGGTGGACTGGAACTGGAGGTGTCGTCTCTCTCGGCCGCGCCTTTTTACCTTTATTAATCTCCTTATTGAGCGCCTCCTCTGCGAGAGCTTCCAATGGATCTTTATCGGCATCAAACTTCTCTAATTTACTCGGGATTAAATTATCTTTACTCAAGTTCCACAGATTATCTAAGGCATTTTCATACCTTTCAACGATATTAACAAATAGCTTTTCGGGTGAAACTATAGTGTTAAAGACGGTTAAAGCTACTGACAAGATGATACCAATAATAGACGTTTGCATAGAAAAAGCAATTTTAACAAGAAACCCATCCATGACCATTTTAGTTTGTTCAGGATTCTCTAAATTCATTCCCCCCAGCTCGGGCAACGCCTTCATTATCCCTAAGAAAGTACCAAAAATTCCACCGATAATAAAAAGTCCCGGTAAAATATTTAACACATCATTAAACATAGAGGCGGGAAAGACACCAAAGACTTTACTAAAACAAGGATTTGACATAAAAACATTCTTAGAAATTTCTAATAGTTTTGGTCTCGTGCCTTCGTGTTTAAGGTATCTTACTTGTTTAAGAGTATCTTTTACTAGAATTGCGCAGCCATGTTGAATTAAAAACACTCGATCAGACATAGTCATCACAATATCTGGCCTTCTTCTCTTTAAAATCGCTCTGACCTCAAAAATTTCATAATAGGTCTTCTCTAAAAGCTTTTTAACGATAACATAAAATGAGCTTGGAGCATCGTGATGATCGTGATCATGGTCTAAAAACTCTAAAGTCCTTTTTTCAAATTGCCTGGCAAACCAATCCTCTCTTTTTACAGTAAAAAAGATTAAGGCCCTCAATGCAAATCCACCAATCCACATTAATATCATAACAGGCAAAAGGTTATCTGTGGCAAATTCAACAAAGAATTCAATAATACTGTGAACTAATTCTCTGGATAACATTATTTAACTCCTATTAATCTTTCAAAGTAAATTTTATGATAACTCTTTGCGATTTTTTACAATCATATTTCTTACAATATTTTTTAGCGGATATACCCGATGCTAAATTACGCCCTTTAGTCTCCTCCGCAAGAAAGGATCTACCGGAGACTTTTAAATAAGGCAGTAAAGTTTTTTGCTCACTAAATTTCATTCTTTTAGGATCGGTAACATGATTAAAAATGGACTTCGCCCTTTTAAAACTCAAAGTTAAGTTATACCCCATCGCCAATCTATCTTTTAACCCTAAACTTTGCGGGTCGACATACTTTCCCTTATAGGTGGGCGAAGAGAACCCAATAATTTCAATATTTTTTATTTTTTTTGCAATAGCTGGATTTTTAAATAAGCTTTTTGTGTAAACTGGCATAAACTTTTCTATCGCTTTCATCATTTGGCCTTTTAATTCGGCCTTTCCAGCATCGAAATATTCTTTGCCAAAGGACAATACAACTTCTCCAGACTTAGCATCAATCTTGGCATTGACACCCGCCGATTTTAAATTCTTTTGGATATCCTGAACAATTTTTGCCTTGGCCGCCGCTTTCGCCTGCGCTTTTTTCAAATCCTCGGCCAATTGTACATTTTTCGATTCGAGCTTCTTCGCCTGCGCTCCTGCAGCGAGCGCTCGCTGGGCCGCCGCAGCGGCTTTGGCCTGCGAATCTTTAAGCTTTTCTTGCGACTCAGAAACTTTACTCGTTAAGGCATTTAATTTTTTCCCCAATGCTGCCTCTTTCGCCTCTGCCGCTTTCTTAAACTGCGCTAATTTTTTCGCCTTCGCCCTTGCAGACAATCTTTGAGATTTAAGATTCTTCATGAAGGCCACTTTTTCTGCTTTCATCTTGCTATCGTGAACGGATTTAAGTTTCTCCATCTGAGCTGAATACTGCAACGCCTTCGCTTGCAGTTCATTGGCCAATTGCTCTTTTTGCCGCTCTTGCTCTGCAATCACATTATGCGCCTGCTGAATTGAATTTTCCGCACTGTTTAATTGTAAACTCGCGGTTTCCAACCTGGTATTGACAATTTTAAGATTTTTTTCTGCTAACTTATTTTTATTTTTTAAAGCGCCTACCTGCTTTTCCGTATTGCGCTTTAGCTGGGCGACTTTTGCTGCCATTTTTTTCTTATCGGTCTTAAATTTCTTTTGCGTCTCTTTCAGCGCCTTAATTTTTTTATCGAGAGCTGAATTAATATTATTTATTTTTTGATTATTTTGAGAAATAGTATTATTCTGACTTTCGATACTCTGATTCAAACTAGATATTTCATGCTCTTTTCTCTCTAAGACTTTTTGCTTTTGCGCGATATCTTTTTGTTTTTGTTCAATCAGCTGTTCCTTAATTTCAATGGTTTTCTCTTTTTGCGCAATCACTTCCGTTTTTTCTTCAATGGTATCGTCTTGCTCTACAATAATATCTTCTTTTTCTTCAATCGTTTCCGACTTCTCTTGAATAACCTCATCGCGCCTTTCAATTCTTCCCTTAGCAAGCATATTGGTATTAATGATATTTCTAATGATTTGCTGGTATTTATTAAGCGCCATTTCCTTTTTTTCATTATCTAAGGCGGCCTGCCTTAAATCGTCTTTCTCCACTTTAGATTTTTCTTGCAACAGAGATAATTTTGCCATCAATTCGTGATAAAGTTCCTGCTCTTTATCGTCTGCCTTCTCCTCTAACCTATTATTTACCAAAGAATTATAGGCGCGCTCAGTGGCCTGCAGCTGACTCAGCTCTTTAGAAGTTTTATTCTGTTGCATTTGATTTTGAAAACTAAAGGCGCCATTGCGCAAACTAGAAACAACATAGAGCAATAAAAAAACAAAGGAGAGAACCATAAAAAGGTCTGAATAGGACGTCCATTGCGTACCATCCCCTTCTTCTTTGGCCTTTATTTTGTCGTAGTTTAAGCTCATAAGCTTGCCTCTGCTGCTAATTCCCTAATATTTTCTATCCGTACCCTGCAAATGCTTATCGACAAAAACACAATTAACTTGACTCATTTGTTCAGACTTAACGTAATTTCATTAAGTTATCTTATCGACACCCTAATTTGCCCTTAGGAAATTAGTACTAAGTTATTGAATTATGAGTTTTATCAAGTTAAAGTGGCGCTTCAAGATTAGCACTACTAGGAAAAGGATTATATCGAGATGTCTGATTCATCTATTAAAGTAAAAATTGACCCAACCCGCCCAGGAGGCGTTGAAAGCTGCCTCAGAAAATTTAAAAGATTATGTGAAGCGGCCGGTGTTCTCAAAGAGTACAGAAAACGCAAAGAATACCGAAAACCCTCTGTAGAGAGAAAAGAAAAATTAGAGAGTGCGGCCAAAAGGAAGTCCAAAGAGGCTTCAAAAATGCGCAGAAGCTCAAAGATCTAATTTTTTTAAATCTCGTCTTCTTTTACCGGTATGGGGAATCATAACAAAGCTTAAGAAAACCCCCTACGAGGTTTTCTTAGCTTTACCTGTATATCTTTTGGACTTTATCCATTTATTACACCAACCGCAAGTCACCACACATTTTTGGCCAAACATCGCACATGGGGCGTTGCCATTCACTTCAGATTTAATTTTATAAAAATTGCAATTTCCACAATCTGCATGGGGTTTAAATTTAATATGCTTTTGCGCAGTTTTCGCATCCACAGTGTAGGCGTATTTTTTATATCTTCTATCTTTTTTATCTAAAAGGCCTTTTTTACAAGCGCTCTTATCTGGTTTGCACCCGGCCGCCAATGCCCTGTCAATACTTATAAAAGGAACAGCAAATAAACCCATCACGGCACCCCGAACGAAGCATCTCCGACTTAAATTCTTATCCTCTAATTCGCCCATAATAAACTCCCTTAAAAAATCATTTCGTTTGGACAATATTATCATAGTTAAAGGATTTATGGGAACCACCCAGAGCACAAAAATTTTGACAAAAATACCATTGAGGGTAAAATATCTGTATTCCCACTTGACTATTGAATGAGGAGAATCTTAATGCAGAAGTTTTTTAAAGGCCTGAATATTAATACCGCCCGCGATCCCTATAAAATATATTCTGATGTGACGAATAACTTTCTCATTCAAAAATCTGTTGAGACTGGCTTTGGCAAACTCTCTAAGCATGGCGCATTAGTCGTCCAAACAGGTCAATTCACGGGCAGGGCCGCTGGTGAAAAATACGTCGTCAAAGACGATAAAACAAAAGATACCATGTGGTGGGAAAACAACCTCAATGGGATGACACCAGAAGATTTTCAGTCCTTAAAAGTGGAGGTCATTGCTTATTTAAATGATGATAAAGATCTCTATGTCAACAATAATTCAGTGGGCGCCCACGAAGAGCATAATTTAAATGTCCGAGTTATTTCCACTCATCCTTCACATATTTTATTTAGCAATTATTTGTTTAGAGATGTGGTACGCCCATGGGATAACAATAAAGATTTTACCATTTTACATGCACCAGATTTAAAAGTTGACCCGCAAAAATTTAACACAAAAAGTAGCACAATCATTACCACTTGCTTTACCAACAAAATGACCATTATTACAGGGACTCTCTACTCTGGTGAGATAAAAAAATCTATGTTCTCTGTTCTCAATTATTTATTGCCAGAAAAACAGGTACTCCCTATGCACTCCGGGAGCAATTGTACCCTTACAGAAAAAAATGTTTCTGTTTTCTTTGGGCTCTCAGGAACCGGCAAAACGACTTTGTCCACTGATGCCGGCAGATTGCTAATTGGCGATGATGAGCACGGACTTAGTGATGAAGGAGTGTTTAATTTTGAAGGCGGTTGCTATGCAAAAACCTATAAATTGACAGAAAAAGCCGAACCCGCTATTTACAAAGCCTCTACACGATTTGGTAGCCTGCTAGAAAATGTCATTATCGACAAAAATTCTGGGGCATTAGATTTTTTCGACAATAGTCTTACGGATAACGGTCGATCGAGCTATCCCCTTTCCTTTATCGAGGAAATTGAACCCACAGCAAGGGGCAATGTTCCCACAGAAATATTTTTTCTCAGTGCTGATGCTTTCGGAGTGCTCCCCCCTGTTGGCCTTTTAACCAAGGAGCAGGCGATGTTCTATTTCGTTTTAGGGTATACCGCCAAACTCGCCGGCACCGAAATGGGAGTTAAAGCGCCACAGGCAACTTTTTCTCCCTGCTTTGGCGCCCCCTTTATGTTGCGCCACCCGCAGGAATATGCCAAATTACTTGGTCATTATATTGATAAACATAATATCAATGTTTGGCTCATCAATACAGGTTGGACTGGTGGGCCCTATGGCGTTGGTGAGAGATTCCCCTTACATATTACCCGCAAAATCATTCGCGCCATTCAATCCAATGAATTGTCCAATGCTGAGTTTGTCGCCGATGATATTTTTGGTTTAAAAATTCCCACAGCGATTAACCAAGTTGCCGCAAGTTTACTGCGTCCACAAAAATCGTGGGAAAACCAAGTGGCCTATGTCGAAAAGGCACAAGAATTGGCCTTAAGCTTTCACACCCAAATGAAAAAATTTGGCAAATTTTATACTGAAAATGCCCAAGGGGCACCCATTTTCACAGGGAAATAAATTCCACCCCACCCTCTTTATGCCAAATGCACTCTAGCTTAATATCGTGCCAGTCTTCCTGGAGCAATTTTCTAGAGAGCGGCCTAATAATAAATCTACTAAAGACCGACTGTAGGGGACGGGCACCATAGCGCTCGTCATAGCCTAATTCCCCCAATTTTGCATAACACTCTTCATGCATATTCAATTCAATCGACTTATTCTTTAAACGATCATTGAGAAGTTTTAATTGTTTTTCAACCAGATCAAACATAACCTTCTTATTTAACGAGTTATAGCTCAAAATGGCATCCAATCGTCCCAAAACTTCCGGCTTAAAATCCTTCTCAATATCTTTAGAATTAGTGGTTATGAGAATGATGGTATTTTTAAAATCGATGGTCCTGCCCTTATTATCCGTTAATCTCCCATCGTCTAGAATCTGCAGTAAAATATCCGAAAAATCTGCATGAGCTTTTTCAATTTCATCAAAAAGAAGGACAGAGTAAGGATGTCTGCGCACAGCTTCTGTTAAAATGCCTCCTTCGTCGTGGCCGATATAGCCCGCAGGAGCACCAATCAATTTCGCAACAGAGTGCTTTTCTGAAAATTCACTGAGGTCCATTCTGATTAAATTTTTTTCAGAATTAAATAGGAAATCTGTAATCGCCTTGGCGGTTTCTGTTTTCCCAACTCCAGAGGGACCTTTTAATAAAAACGATCCCAAAGGCCGACTCTGATCAGTCAATCCAGCATGAGCAGCAATTAACGTTTCGGATATTTCATGGATCGCCTGCTGCTGTCCAAAAACTCTAGCATCAATATACTGTTCAATTTTTAAAATATGATCTTGTTTCGATTGGAGTATTTTTTCCAGAGGAATTCCCGTTTGCCTGGCTATAATATTACCTATATCTTTTGCTGTTAATATCCAATCATGACTAATTCCCTCTATTTTTTCTTGCACTTCAGGAATCAAAGAGTATTTAATCTGCGAGGCCCTTTCATAATCTTGTTTGCGTTCGGCCTGCTCTAGCTCAAATTTTAAATGCTCCAATTGGTTTTTAAATTCAGTCACTTTTTTAATCGCCAAAACTTCAGTTTCCCAAATGGACTTTTCTTTATGATACTTTTCTTCTAGAACACCAATTTCCTTTTCTAATTCACCTTTATTTTTTTCTACCTGTATGAGAACCTTTTTGGCCCTGATATCTGATTCCAGCTCAACTAACTTACTAGGCATCGCCTCAGCACTTAACTTTAAAGCCGATGCTGATTCGTCTATTAAATCAATCGCCTTGTCCGGTAAATTTTTATCTGTAATATATTGATTTGATAATTTCACTGAATTATAGATCGCCTCTTTAGATATTTTTATGCCGTGATGAATTTCAAATTTTTCCTTTATCCCCATTAGTATTTCTACAGCATCTTCGATGCTTGGTTCATTAACGGGAACATTTCTAAATCTTCGATCGAGGGCAGAATCTCCCAAAATATATTTTTGATACTCCTCCGTGGTAGTCGCGCCAATGCAATTGAGTTCCCCTCGCGCTAACGCCGGTTTTAAAAGATTAGCTGCGTCCATCGCACCATCCGTTTTTCCCGCTCCTACCAGCATATGAATTTCATCTATAAATAAAATGGATTCACCTGCGCTATTTTTTATGAATTTTAATAATTTTTGAATTCGCTCCTCAAACTCACCACGAAATTTTGTCCCGGCCATAAGAGACCCCAGGTTTAAGCTATAGACCGTCTTACCACGCAAAATATCTGGTACAGATTGTTTGACTATTGCATCAGCTAATCCCTCAACAATCGCCGTTTTACCGACGCCAGCGGGGCCCACGAGTACTGGATTATTTTTTCCTCGACGCCCTAATATTTCCATCACCGCACGAATTTCACGACTTCTCCCGATAACTGGATCTAATTTCCCCTCTTCTGCCAGAGCGTTGAGATTAATCAAAAAATCTGGCACTTCATTGTCTGAATTTTCCTCTAGTTTGAATTGAGAATAATCAATATCCAAAGCGGGAAATATTTTTGGCATGAATCGTAATAAATCTTTTTCACTAACAACTTGCCTGCCATCTTGCACGGCATGAGAAGAACTATGGGTCATCCACTCTGAAAATCTACTGGAAGGACGAATTTGATCTAAACTAATTGGTCGAGATGATGTTGGTAATAAATCCAATTTTTTGATTATTTCACTTTTATGAGGGGCCAAATTTCTACTAGCAAAAGTCGCTGGATTTTTCATCAGGCCATACAATAAATGGAGCGCATCGAGTTCTCCATTTTTTCTCGACAAGGCCTCTCCTTGCGCAATATCCAAAGCACCTAGTACAATCTCATCGTATTTATTCATTACTAAAACTCCTTGTCTTTATCGCCTATGCCCTATGGCCGGCCAGTCAACTCAGTATAAAATCCATTGACATAACACAAGTTGGCCCCTGCTACGTAAATGTCAAGGTCAAGTATTAAGAAAGATCAATGAATGTCATTTTAATAGAGATCAATTACAGTATAAAATGAATCGGGTTCTTATGGGAAAATAATGCCAAATTCTTGCTATGATATAAATATTTCGAAGTAGACCTCTAGAATGATAAAATTATCCCTATGGAAAAGAATCATAGCATTAATGAAGCCTCACAAATAAACTTATTGCTGGCAAAAATACTAAAATCAAAAGGAAAATGGTTGTTATGGCAAAATCATCAAGCAGAACGGGTTACCAATGGCGCCTATTTAGCAGCTATAAATATTGAAAGAAATGAAATATTGTTTCAAACTCCCATAGACCATTTTAATCAATTTAAAAAGGACTTGGTTGTATTTTTCTATCAAAACGATGAATATATTCTTTTTAAAATGATCATCGTGAGGGTAGAAGGCAATAAACTCTATACTAATATTCCAGACCAAGTCCATTATACACATGATGTGCAAAAAAGCTTTGAGGAAACTTTGGGTAATATTAAATTATCCGGTATGACAGAGTTTTTTAATGATGAAATTATTAAAATATCTGCAGAAAAAAAAGAGAAGACAAGTTTTGAAATTTCTTTAAGCGAATATCAACTTGATGCTAGTGACTTTTCCATCGACAAGCAAATTCCAGAGAGTGAAATAAATGAGCATGACAATGATGTAGAGCTGGAAAACGCAGATGCATATAAACATCTAAGAACTTCAAAAAGATTGCGCCCAAAAGTAGTTTTGAAAATAAAAATCCAAAGAGTTTTGGCAGATGAAATACAAGACCCCGAAGAATTCTCGCTGGCAGATTTATCACAGGGTGGTGCGGGGTTTTATGTCGATAATAAAAATGAATTTACCAAAGGTGATAAAATTCTGGTTATCGCATCGGGTGGAAAAAAGATCGATCCTCCCTTGCAAGGAGAAGTGGTCGCCATACGTCTAGAAAACCCAGAGGATACAAATTACAAAATAGGTATAAGGTTTGGATAAGGGCCATACCCAATAGAGTATGACCCTTAAAAGTTATAATTTTAGTGGATCAAACGGGTTTAAATACTGGTTGCGAATATTTTCCATACCTTGCTCAAGTTCATTGGCCTCAAAATAACCATATAAAGAACCCTCTGTGAGTTTATGTTGTTCATAAAATGATTTAAAGTACCTTTCTGCAAATGATTTAATAAACGAAGGTAGTGGTAAATAGCTCACACCGAGTTGTGCCAATTGTAAAACCATTCTTTTTCTTTTGATAAAATTGGGTTTATCAATAAAATGAGCGATCGCAGGCCTTTTTTGAAAAAGAGATTCTTGATCAAAAAGGTTAACGATAACTAATTCTTCCTTAAACTCTGTTTCTTTAAAAGCAAAATTTATTTTTTTAAATGTGCTGGAAAAGATACTGCGATTGGCCCTCCATACTGAATTTGCGCTTCTCACTTGAGTATAGAATTTATCCATACCATAGCGATCCCAATTAGCAACGGCAAAGTTCGACTCCCAAAATGCCATCCATGATATTCGTGATTCATAAATTGAGGAGACTGCTAAATCGACCTCTTCTTTCTCTAACCCCAATTCACTTTCTGGAAAATTTTCAAAATAATAAAGCAGCATATTTTGATGAAAGGTTCTTCTTTCTCTAATAAGCTGCTCTACTTGCACGAGGACATAGCTCGCAGTATTCAAAAGGGGTATCGTACTCAAACGTTTTTTTGCAAAATCAAGTGCCCATTTTACAATTTGATAGGTGACATTTTTTTTATAAAAGAATTTTGCATTATCTAACCTTGCCAAAACATTAAAGCCACCGAGGGACATTTCAGTCGTTAATTTTTTCTCAAATTTATTAATCACTTCATTAAATTTTGGATCGGAAAAAACTTTATCAAAATCAATTTCTTTTAATGCCAACATGGAGTTTAAAACAAATTTAGTTCCAGTGGGATGGTTCTTGTCGCCAGTAAGCTGCTGCGATTCATCAGCAAATAGATTTTCAATAAGGTATGTGTAATCGCCTTTATTTTGCATCAAACGCTGCTCTTCACGTAAAGCATTTTTAATAAATTCCAAATAGGGACGTATTGAAAATTTCACCGTAAGACTTTTGTCTCGAATTTCCACGACTTTTCCATCCTCCTTTATAAACTCAAATCGTTTCTCAAAAGAAGCCAAAGATTTACCCCACGAAAGTTGGGGAAAAACCAGTAGCATAGCAAATAAAACTTTAAGCATAATTCCTCCTAAAAAAATAATGTTACTAAGAATTTCGACATATTAACTCGGCTTTAAATTTTATACCAACTATGTAAGAAAAGAATAGAAGCAAAAAAAATTGGCAAGAGAATATGTAAGAAATAATTGCGATACATTGATAGACGACATTATAAAAAAGGCGAATAATAAATGCATTGAACTAATCACTAGGAGGCTTTTATCAAAAAATTTAAAGTAGCGTACCTTTTTACTGCTCTATCTCTGCTCTTTTCTACCCAATTAATTTCCTCAACAATCGCCATCATAGATTCGGGTACAGACCTAAAACATGATGCCCTGGTTATGCAATCCTGGATAAATCCCATTGATTTACCAGACAATATCAGAGATGAAGATGGCAATGGCTATCAAGACGACGTCAATGGCTGGAACTTTGCCGAACAAAACAATCTGATAATTGATTACAAATATTTAGGAATGTTAGATGAAAAAATTAAAACATTTTTTGCATACCAATCAAAAGCGCTAACTGGAATTGCCTCTGCCGAAGAAATGGCCTGGTTAAAAAAACAGAGACAAGATAAAAACTTTATAAAAAAATTACAAATTTATGGAAACTTTATGCATGGAACTCATGTCGCAGGAATTGCTGCTCGTGAATCTGCAGCGGCAAAAATATTGGTAGTCAAACTAATCCCCACGGAAGTTAAACTGCCCGGTCAAAAAATTACAGATAAAGGACTTGGGATAAAATTACTAAAAAAGGGTTTGGGAATATTAGCACAACAACAAATGGTAATGCTGGAGGAAATTGCTTATTATGTCGCCAATCATAAAGCAGACGTGGCCAATGGTTCCTTTGGTACAGGATATGCTCAAGCGGAAGTTATCATTGCCATGCTCTTTAAAACCATCATGCGCAGAGACCCTAGTCCAGCAGAGTCAAAAGAATTGGTCTTACACTTTTTAAATACTCTCATCAAAGAAGGAAAAAAAATGATGACGGCGGCCCCCGCGACACTTTTTGTCTTTGCAGCGGGAAATGATGGCATTAATAATGACGAGTTTCCCACCTCTCCCGCCGGGATTAAAAGTGATAATAGTATCACTGTGGCCGCGACAACAGATATCAGCTCACTTGCCACATTTTCCAACTATGGAGTTAAAACTGTAGAGGTGGCAGCACCGGGAGTGGCGATAAGCTCCACAGTTCCCGGCAATCAATATCTCAAAGTGAGTGGCACCAGCCAAGCGGCGCCTTATGTTGCCAATATAGCCAGTAAAGTAAAAGACGCCAATCCTGGTCTCTCTGCAAAGCAAGTCAAAAAAATACTTATGGAAACGGTGGATATTAAGGGTTTTTTAAAGAACCATGTTTCCACATCGGGATTGGTCAATGGTGAAAGGGCCATTCGAGCGGCAGAGATATCCAAAAACAAAACTCTTGGTGAGGCCACGCTACAGGCCAGGGCAGAAATAGCGGATCAAACTTCAAATGGCCAAGAACAATATCTCTCGCCCCATCCAGCAGCGAGAAATTTTGTTTTACCACTGCCTAGTAATTTCAAATTATAAGTCAAAGCTGAAAAGCAGAAGGTGGGTCACCACCTTCTGCTTTTTCTAACATTCTGAAATCATTCCTAACTTCAAGAAATAATGACTATTAATGAGAATATTTTCTTTATCTAAGGTCAATAATAAGTTATTCCTCTGGCAGAGGATTAGATGGCAAAAAAAACAATCAGCATCAAAAAAAGTGTCATAAAAAGGAATTTGCATCAGCTAGAGTTTAACCTCATTCGTCCTCTAGAGAATGACAGAAACCATGAGCTTGGTGGCAGAAGTTTCTATTTCTTCGATTTTGATGACAACGTTGCCTATCTCTCGACCCCTATTATTGTGTTTCACAAAACCACAGGAGAAGAAAAACATATTTCCAGTAATGAGTTTGCGCAAAATAGTAAATATATTGGACGACTTGGCGTGTATAAAGATTATTTTTTGAGCTTCGATGATGAGCGAGGAAGCTTTAGAAATTTTAGAGATAAAAGCTTTGGACTGCTAGATAAAATCATTAGAAAAAAACAAATATTTTTACAAGATTTCGCAAAGGCGCTCAGCGGTCCGGAGCTGCTGTGGAAAGCACCCAGCTGGCAATACTTCTACTACGCCATCTACAATAGAAGACCCATCAGCATTATCACTGCCAGAGGACACGATAAATTAACCATCCAAGATGGTATGAAACTTCTCAAGGCGCATGGCCATATACCCTATCTCCCCAATTTCCTGAATATCTACCCCGTCTCCAATTACCAAACACGTATTGAACTGGGAGATAAGTCTTTACAGGCGACAGTTCCCCAGTTGAAAAGAGTCGCCATCCGCAAATCGGTTGAAGAGGCCATTGAAACCTACGGCCATAATCCTCATCACCGATTTGGTATGAGTGATGATGATCCTAGTAATATAGAAATGATCACAGAAGAAATGAAGGCACTCAAACAAGATTATCCAGAAATGAGTTTTTTTGTCATTCAAACATTTTCAGACAAAATTGAAAAACGAGAAATCCTCACTCAACAAAGACCCATAAAAAAGAGAGTAAAGACAATTTCTAGCGGGCAGCAATTAGATTTATTTAAATAATGGCCACATAAAGAGCGATTTTTGACTATAAATTTTTCACTATTTTAAAAAAGTTCCCATCTTCGCTGCCCCTCGCATTAAACTAGACAGTCATATTACCAAAGGAAGCTTCATGAATACTATAAAACCACTCTTCATTTCACTGCTATTCATAGTTAGTATAGGCAACAATCATGCTGAAGATAAAAGTGATACAAAACTTTTAGGTGGGAAGTATCAACTTAATTTCGATGCTGAGATCAACTATAACATTATAAAAAACGACCAAGATTCTGATCCGATACAAAGCCTCAAAGGTTCTTACTTACGTTTGACAGGACGGCCAAGCCGAATGATAAAGGCGGTGATCCTCTTAAAAATAGAAAATTTATTAGATAAACATAAATTAGAATTTAATGCTAATGCTGACCTTGAAGACTTCATTGACTGGTTGGAGCATGCCTATGTGGTTTTTGAACTGAATCCTGGTAACAAGGTCCGCGCCTTAACCATCGGTAAAAGCGCTATGCCTTTCAGTTCGAGAAGAACCCATAGACCTCTATATGAAGAGAGTGAACTTTATTCTCTCCAAAATATCGAAGAAGTTTTTGGTGTCTTTATTGATTTAGATGAGGAACTTTTGGCCTATTTTGATCAAATACAACTATCATCATTTGCCGCAGATAAAAAATCCTTTCATTTGGACAGTGCCTCGGTAAAGGTGAAAAAATATATTTTAGACAATTGGATGATCCAATTCTCTCATGCTGAGATTAAACCTTTCAAAGAAAAAAAAGTAAAAGAGAGAAGAAGCAGCCTTGGGTTTATCGGTTTTTCTGAAGATGGGGATTTAGTCGCCTGGATTGAGGGACTCATTATGAATAATTCACAAGAATATGCAAAGAGTGACTATGCGGTTTCAATTGGTTTTTCGAAAAAAATTTTAAAAGGTACAGATATAGTCCTAGAATACATGCGCTTAGACAATGAACTCAGTGAGTATTTAATTGGCGCCAAAGTGGCCTTAACAAAAAATTGGTTATTGGGATTGCAAGTTGGTCATAAAATTAAAACAGGCGCTAAAAATGCTCCCTATGCCGGTCTCACTCTAACGAGAGGCTTTGAATCCGATGCCTATCCTCCCCTAAATGAAGATTGGATTTTCAAAAATCCCGCCCCTAGCTCTTTTGAGAACCCAGACGAAGAACAAATATTTAACGATTATAATGATCGCGACATTAGTTCGTTTAATTCCACGCCTCAAGTGGATTGATCAAATGATAAGAGTCATTTCAATAATCATGATGATAAGTATGGCGCCTTTACACTTTGCAAAGGGCGCCAACTCCCAATCAAAAATTGTATTTTCCGTTAATTTAAGCTCTGCTAGAAGCTTAGAGATCTCTCAGCTAGATCTCTATAAATACGTTGAAAATACTTCTTTCACAGACGATATTAGAATACATTTATTCAGCTCTACGAACAATTATCCACAATACCTAGAGAAAAAAGTACAATGGATTTTAAATGCCATGCCAGGAAAACTTAAAGGTTTTGCTTATCTTAAACTCTTAGAATACGCTGGAAATAACGATGTCAAAAATGGTCAGCGTTATTTTCAACTCAATGATCGAAAATTGCAGCAACAATTTAATTTCCGCAAAAAGGAATATCTAAAAAGATTATTACAAATTACAGATGAAAATTTTTCTTTTACAAAAAAAAATATAGGGAAAACACTTATGCAAATTGGTTACCCGCACCGGAAATCAACGGCAACTCCTTTTTCAGTTTATCGTCAATGGAAAGATTCCTTTTTACGCCGCTTGCAAGAACAATTAAGAATGCATCAGGCGCAAGCCTATGAATATTATGCCAGTACCGGCCAAGCAAACAAGATCCAGATAGCGCCGAGAGACGTCTTGAATTTTCATCTTTCTGCAAAGAAACAATTAGAACAAGTGAGGATGGCCAAGAACTCCTCCTCATTAGCACTCAACAACCAAATAGAGGCCAACAAAGAACTCTCATTATTAATTGACATAAATTCCTCTAAATCTTTATTTAATAACCCTTTTACTACATACAATAAAGTCACCCAATCCCAAATAATCAACAAATTTACAAAAATCTTAAATAAACCTGAAAATAGAGACCTGCTATCCCTTATTGATATCTCGAGAAAATTAGCAAAAAAATATACTCACCCAAAGGCCATGGCCTCCCAGATAATCTCCTATAAGATTGATTTTCAACTCAATCCCTTGAATCTTGAGGCGTATTTATTGTGCAAATTATTAAAATTGGCACAATTAGACTTGTCAAATATTGCCGCCGATGGGCACGCCTTAGCAACGAAAACATTACTCTCCATCGATGAATTAATGTCCCTTATGGCAGCACATTCTCCTCTTATTGAAAAACATAAAGACAGAAAATTCTCTTCTCTCGTTGCAAAAAGTATCGCCACCTATCTCGCTCAAGAACTGAAAAGTGACGACGTCTTTGTCGCCACCTATGCAGAAATCATTATTGCCCATTTTTATCTACTTGCAAAAAAATTTTCCTATGAAACCAAACTGGGATTTGACATAAAATTATATGCCTATGGTGAATATAAAACGCAAAATATCATTGAAGATGCCCTGAGAAGGCCCATTTTCCAGGAAAAACTTAAGCAATTTAAGGAAGAGTTAAAGTATCTTTATGCACCAGAGGTAATGCTCAGATTAAGTCGCAAAAAGCGCTTATATGGGATGCAGGCAATGGACTTCATTCTAGCATTGTAAGGAACGCAAACTTATTAAGTGGGAGCCGACCATGCGGTTTTTTAAACTTTTGACAGTATATATATTTTTGTGTCCAACAAAAAGACACAGTTTTTCAAAAATATTTAAAAAAAATGACGAAAATCATAAATTTTGAGATACTCATAAAATCAATATAAACAAGTGTTTACAAAGAATACCTTAAAATAAAAAAAATTTTAAAAAAATACCGTAACATACATGTATGCTCATTTGAAGGTGTCTAATGGAGGTTAACCATGTCTTGTAAAAGAGTTGTTCTTATTGTTGATGAACAAAATGAAATCAGCGGTCAGGTTGAATTACCTTTGTACGACACAGGAAACTACAAAATACTGAAGGCCAGCAACGAAGCCGACGCCTTTGAATTGATACTAGAAGATTTTGTAGACGTGATTCTAAGTAATTTAAGTCTCACTCATGACAACGGCTTAGCGCTATTAGACAAAATAGCCGAGCTACCCCCAGATGATCGGCCCATTGTCTACGTGCTGGGGCCTGAAAATATTTTATCTGAAGCCGAAAGGAAAAGGTACGGTATTCATAAAATAATTCAAACTCCCTGTAAATTTAATTTATTACTGGAAGAAATAGGCCACTCAGTTCAAAAATTCGCAGCTTAAGATAAAATACCAACATGTCCCGCGAATATTTTAAATATATTAAGAATATATTTTCTCAATTTAAATTAACTAAAAAGAAATGGTTAATACCACTTTTTCTAAGCGTATTACAAACAATCAGTGAAGGGATTTTTTTCGCCTTATGCTTCCCTCTCATGAACGGTCTAACATCGGGTACTTTTAGGCCAATAAAGATTTTTCAATATCATCTTTCCACGCAGTGGAATCATTCCCTTCTCTTTTTATCATTTCTACTCATCGCAATGGTCGTGCTGAAAGAGTGCCTAAGGTATATTAAGGATCTCTATATTTTAAAAGCAACCCTGCAAATTGAAACAGAATTATTTGATCAAATTATAATGGCATTATTAAAAAAAGATAAAAGTTACTTTGAGACCATCCCCCTTGGAAAAATTACTCACAACATACGCTCGGGCCTAGAACTCTCCGCCCTTTATGAATTTTCTCTCAATTTTATCTATTTATTTATGGGGATAATCGTCATCCTCTTTTTTTGCTTAAAAATTTCTATATTCGGCACCATCACTTTGATGGCCAGCATACCTGTTTTCTATTTTATTAACAAAAAGATAAATGCTAAAATTTATAGTAAATGCCATACGGCATATATTGAAAATGAATTTTTTGAACAAAAAGTTAGTGATTACTTTCAAAACATCTTCAAATTTAAATTTTCAGGTGAAGAGGGTATTGTCTACAAACAATTAAAAAAATATTTTCTTCTTTCCCAGGACGTGAAGTTACAGAAAGAACAACTTTCCTGCCTAATCCCTCCTCTCCAACAAGTTTTTATTTTTTCAATTATTTTTCTTGCGACGATAAGCTTGTCTTTTTATCATACACAAAAGATATTAGTTATCGCTGGCAACACTCTCCTTTACTTATATTTTTTAAAAAGGTTATTACCTGCACTTATGCAAATTTCCTCTCAATCCACCCAGATGGTTCGTTATATCCCAAGTATCAAAACGATATTAAACTTATTGAGAGCTAAACCAAAGACCATAAATAAAATTACCTTATCACGATTTAACGGCCTTAAAACGGCCATAGAAATTAAAAACTTATCATTTTCCCATGAAAAATTAGAATTGTTTAAGAATTTTTCAATGACCCTAAAAAAAGGGCAAGTGACAGCTTTAGTGGGAACTTCAGGTGTCGGCAAAACCACCTTGGCGCAGTTATTATTAGGTTTGCTACCCGCTTCTCCCCGCTCAATTTTTTATGATGGCGTCCCGCTGGAGCATCATGATATGACATCCTTGCGCACTTCATTTCACTATCTCACGCAAAAACCCTATTTTCTCAACACTCCTTTAGTTGAAAACGCTCAAGAGTCCTATAGCTTTCATGAAATATTAAAAATATTGAACTTCGACAAAAATAGACTTTCTGAAAAGAACATACAAGAGACAATGCTAGGAGAACAGGGAAGTAAATTCTCGGGAGGTGAATTAAAGAGGCTGCAATTAGCGCTCTTTTTTCAAGTTGAAAAGAATTTATTTATTCTTGATGAACCAACAGCAAACCTTGATGACAAAACCGCCGCAATTTTGTGGGATGAAATATTCAAATTATGTGAAAATAAAACCGTATTAATCATAACTCATGATAAAAGTATTAAAAATCGAGTGGGGCAATTCGTTGAATTGAAAAAATCTGACCAACAGATTTCGCCTTTTCAACAAATTCCATAAATTAACCTATAATCTTTACCAGATTAAATGCAGCGAATCAATTCCTATGCTATTTTGCCATCCTATCACAGGGGAAAAATTGCAATATTTATTGAACATAATCATTTTTTTACTATCCACGACGGCCAGCGCCCAGGCACTTATTGAGCTGGAGGCGCTAGAATATACGCGCCCCAAATTGCACCGAGACCTAACCTCTCAACATGCCGGTTTTTTTATTGCCAATAGAATCAATTATCAAAATGAATATTTTTACTTAAAAATTAAAAATACAAATAAATACCAAGCTGATATTTATCAGACACCTAACCTCTTAGAATTTGTCAGCAAAGAGGCCTCTGATTTTGGATTTGCCACACAAGACTTAGGTGAATTTATAAATATAAAGGCGCTAAAAACCAAAAATTTATTACTCAATTATAATGATTTAAACTTTCTCATGAAGTCGAAGTCTCTCTCTCTAAACTATGCTGGCCATGAACTCGACCTCTTTAATTTAGACTTTAGTTGTGCCCGCTCGGAAGTGCCCTTTCCGTTCAACTGTCTTAATGAAAGTATTATACTGCCTAATACCGATATAAATAAAAAGACAGAAATTCACTATAAAAATAAAATGGCCAAGATTGATTTTAAAACGACGATCTCGTCTGCAAATTTAACACAAGATAATATTAATTTTCATGCTCACGATTTATTTTATAAGGACACTTTAAATTATGTGACTCTGCAGGGGGCACATATTAACTGTACTAAAGGCGCGCAAAAGAATGATGCTTTTGAAATCTTTGAGATTCTTTTAGAATGTGCCAATCGTGGAGAATTTGAAATCCTAAAACTTAACTTACAACCAGGGATGTTCAAAACCAAAGGGTTTGGGCTTAAGTTAAAAACTAACGATAAAACCTTTGATTTTAATGGCAAACTACTCTCCTTAAAAGACGATTTTTTTGAATTACTCATTAAAGATGTAAATGCAAAATGCCAAAAAGACGTATTAAATAATAAGACAGAGATCAACGATCTTCTCATGAACTGCTATCGGTGGTCTAACCTGCAAGCAAAGAAAGCAATCTATAACGATCGCTCTAAAAACGTTGGGGAATTTGTCTTTGAAGGCATAGACCTCAGAGACAATGATATTAAAATTATTGCCTCTGAGTTTGACTTTACTTATAATGACCTGAAAATTTCCGTTTCCCTAAAAAAGTTAATCGCCAATTGTCCAAAGATACCTAAAATGGCGAATTTTTCCTTTGATAAAATTGTCAATTATTGTCTCAGTAATGCCCAATTGAATCTAAAAAGTCTGGCCTTAACAGGAGAGGACTATAATATAGATATAGAAACAGATCGCATCGGTTTGCATAGTGAGCAATTTTATATTATAGGTAAAAAGTTAGTCTTCACATCGCCTAAGACAAAAATTACTGTTAATGGTTTCGATATCAATTGTCTACGGGAAATCAATCCAAAAAATTTGTTGGATTTCACCAAGGTACCACAAAATTGTTTTGAAAGTTCCGTGATCAAAATTGAATCTATTTTATTTGAAGATATATTATTCAAAATGCATATCAACTTTAAAGAAATAGAGTTTAATCGAGATAAAATCTCCCTGAATATTCCCAAGGCCACTTACGGCCTCAATGGAGAAGATATTGAGTTTGAGGGTTTAAACTTCACTTGCTTCTTAGATAGAAAGATTAAGAAATTTGAAAATATAACATTAGACAATCTATTGGAAATTTGTCTCGCCAATTCAATCATTAATATTAAAAAATTAAAAAACTCTGCCAGTTCTGGCATCCGATTGGCGACTTTGGCAAGAATGGAAGCGATAAAATTTAACTCCAGAGACAGAGAAGGTGGCAATTTTCGAGTGCGACTGAACCCCATTATAAAATACTTAGGATTTTTAAAACCCAAGCTATTAAAAGGGACACTCAAAGGGAATATCACCTACCAAAAAGAGTCAAAAAAAATTATTATTCGCATGGATTCGTTTAAAATTTGGAAAACGATTCCAGCAAAAAAGGTATTAAAATGGGTCATTGATTCTTTTATTGACCATAAATTAGTAACTCTAAAAAAAGATTCTATTTCAATCAGTCTAGAATAGGCCTAAAAAGATATCACTCCATTGGCAAATAATTCAATTCCACGATACCATTTTTTTGTTGGCAAATTAAAGCATAGGCTTCGGTCTCATCAAATCTTACGGGGTTGAGAGAAACACAGTTTTCGGGAATAAAGACATTATTCCTAATAGGTGAACTCAGGCCATTCTCCGTCGCCTTTAATAAATATATATGTCCCGCATGTAATTGTGTAGCGTCCACATAAAACCCAGGGGCCATGGATGCGCCTTTTCCACTCACTACGGGGTAAAATGTTTCTAAAAAAACAATCCCCGGAATGAAACTAGTTCTATGAATTTTTTGAATATAGGTACTAATTTTATTAGATTTTTTAATATTAAGGATAATACTTCCCTTACTTTGCAGAAAGGTAAATTGTGTGTCTGCTTTACTAAAAGCGGACATTACCCCCAAGAGATGGTCTTTCTTCCGGGCGTGCAGATAAGTAAAATTTGCGTCTATCACAGGTGAATTATTTTCTTGTAGAAGGACAAAATGTGCCATATGCACCGATTGAAAGGTCGTCAAGAGCAAATTATGATAATACTCAGGGGTGCGTTTTCCTAGATGAGTCAATGGGACAGCAAAATAACCCTCAATATTAATCTCTGTAATGATGGGCCTTAATGTAAAATTAAAATTTTTCGTTATATTAATTTCGAATGCCTTTTTCGCAAAACCATCGCCCACAGCTACATGAACTTTAGCGAGACCATTTTTCAGCATGCTGGCGGATTGTTCAAAGATTCTTATTATATTGACGTCGTGATACCATTTTAACTTTAAATCATTTCTCAGTTTTTTTATAAATTTATAATTATCAAATAATCTCGCCTCAACAATATTTTTCAAGGTATTTAATTGATAAAAATAGAGATGCCCTTTTTTTGTTAAATCCTCCTCAATCCACGGATCAAGATTTCGATCGACCACAGGGATTCCCCCATGCGCCATAAAGTAGGGCACAGCAACTTCTCCAAATTCAGTGCTAGAGGGCAAAAAACTGATCTTCTCTGGTTGCATAATAACCACTTCAGGAAAATATTTAAAATGCGAGTTCTCCCCTAACAAGGGTTGCAATTGCGCATCTAAATAAGAATAGAGAATATGCTTTTGTTTTCCCTCTTCAGCATTGGTATCATTGGCCAGGGAACGGATAAAATAATCTGGCCGTCCGTCATAATTCAAGTCATATTTATAGACGTCGAGAATTTTTGTAACATGCGGAAGCTGTATACTTTTTTGCAGTAAATTGCCGGATGCCGTACTTAAAAGGCTTAATTTATTCGCGACCTTCCCCCTGGTAACTAAATAATACTCCGGCCGTCGATAGACTTTATATTTATCCTTAACTGACCTAATCAAGGGTATGAGCTTGCCTCTTACATTTTGCAGCAGTTTTTCCTTAATCTTTTCCTTATCAACTTTTATCTTAATAACCTTGGCATCTCCTGCCATTCTTCTGGCAAAAACAAATTCTTTTCTATAAACTTTAACCTCTCCGTTATACTTAAGAGTCAAAGTAAAACTTGCTTCAGCATTTTTTTCTAAAGAGTGGAGTATGCCTTGTATCTTTAAATTTTGAGTTTCACCTTTTTTAATCAGCGCAATTTTTGCTTGACCATGAATGCGTTCAATATTCTCATCTGCAAAGATGACCTCAGCAGTGATATTATTAATGTCTTTATTGAGCGCGGTCAGAGGAACCTCAAAAGAGAAAGACTGCTGTTCTATATTCACATCAATGATATGTTGCGCTTTTAAATTAGGGTAGAGAATAGCTGGAGCATCATTGTTTATGGCCTTTTCTAAATTGATAAGGCCAGTTAGAGAAAACTTTTTGTCAGCACCTGGAATCACCTTTGCCGCAGAATGAATGAGAGCGGCAAAAATTTCATTATTCGAAAAGCTAGGATAAAGGCCCCGCAAAACTGCCGCCGCTGCGCTCACGTAAGGCGCCGCCTGAGACGTGCCATTTTTAAAATCATAACCTTTTACGGCAAAGGAGGTAGGCGTTTGTTTTTTTGGAATAGTGGATAAAATTTTCTCCCCAGGCGCCAATAAATCCACCATCCCCCCATAATTGGAAAAGGAAGCAAAATGACCATCGTTGGTAACAGCACCAACGCAAATAACCCCGTTATAACTGCACGGGTAAATAGGCCGGTTAGAATTATTATTGCCGGCCGCTGCCACAACAATGATACCATTATCGATGGCCTCTTGGACGGCATCTCGCATTCTCTTAGTATCCATCGCCTTCGGCCAACCCAATGAAAAATTGATGACATCAACTTTCATCTTAATAGCGTAATGCAAACCTTTGGTGATTCTCTCGGCAAGCCCGGCGACCTTCCTTATTTGTTCTTTTGGTTTAAGAACTTTTATCGGAAGAATTTTTATTTTATTTGAAACTCCCGCGATGCCGATCCCATTGCCAATTTGTGCGGAGATTATTCCGGCAATATGAGTGCCGTGACCTTGATTATCTAAGGGCCTATTTGAACCCGGTGGTTTGGCGGTAAAGTCCCAACCTTGGCAATCTCCTTTATAACCGTTGCCATCGAGATCTTCTTTTGGTTTATGCTTGATATTTCCAGCGGCATCACATTCAATACTATTTTTGAAAATTGAACCTTTTAAATCCACATGTTCGAGAGAGCTACCAGAATCTAGCACGGCAACAACCACTTCTCTTTTAAACAAACCGTCGAGCTTACCCACTAAAGCGCCCAATCCGATATCTTGCCCCACCAGACCTTTCACTGCAAAAGAGTTAATATCATCGATTTCATGCAAGATAGATTGGCCGGTGTTTTTCAATGCCCATTGCTGAGAACTAAAAAGATCATTATACCCAATGTTCAAGGGATGATCCTCCCCAGCGGCCATTGAAATGCTTAAAACCCAGACCAGTAAAAAAATGATTCTTTTCATATTTTCCCCAACATCCAATAAACAAAAAATTCAGATTCTGTCATACCCAAACGACTTTTCATGGCCTGCAATGGCCCCGCAAAGAATTCACCACCAATTTCACCAATTGAATTAGAAACTAAAGGAGTATCACCGGATTCATCTCCCTCGCGAAAACCACTGATACGGGAATGAATATAAATATTTTCTTTGCCACCCACCAATTGCAAAAAGCCTTCAAGGTTTAATATATTTTCTGCTATTGATGCCATTTTAAGTCCATTGCGAACGGCCTTTTTTAAATCTAATTTTCCTTGCGCCTTAATATACTTATTTTTTGCCTTGATAAATTTTTTCATCACTCGTTTTAGATGTTTTTTATTTCCCCCACGCACTCGTTTTAATAAACCACCCAGAGATTTTTTTAATTTGTAGGACCCATGCTCTCGAAAAATCTTTAAAATAGCATCATCTGAGAGCGAGACCATATGTGCCATGGCAGTATCGTAGAAGTAAATATTTAATGAAACTTGATAGAGTTGTAATGATTGAGTGGTATTGAGAATATTTTTCGGAAAAAAATTAAAAGCGTACTTTTTATTAAACTGAGAAAGGATTTTTTTAAGCTTATTGTAACTTACCTTCCAGCCCTTCCAAGAATAAGCAATATTCACAAAAGGTTTTTTAATAATACCTTTTTTCTTGGCGCTCTCTTCGATTTCACCCTCATAAGCAACGTTTCTGGAAAAAGAACTCCCCAGGAAAGAGTCCCCAGGGTTGCCATTATTCGCATTCGCTAAGGCGATGGAATTATCTTCATTTTCATTCAGAATACCATTGAGAATATCAATCGCCATCGCCTCATAATTTTTCCCTTTGCGTTTTCCCTGCTGCTTACGATAAAATCTTTTTTCCGCGCCTTGGGGGTGGATCACAACCATTCTTGTTGTTTGCTTTTGCTTTTTCTTTCTAAAGATAAAAAAGTCCCGCTCTCTCGAGTACTCCGCTAATTTATGTTTAACGATATAGGGTTTTTTCAGAACATTAATTAATTCAAGTGAGTTATGCAGTAGCAACGCTCGAAGCGCGATAATATTTTTCAAAAAGTTTGGGTTGCGGTCTAATTTGTCATTGATATCCAGTTCGTAAAATTTTGTTTTGGCACTTCCCTTAGACTTTTTAAAGGTCATTTTTATAATGGGGATTTTCGCCTGCAAACTAATACCAAAACCTAGTGAACCCATCTTTCCAAGATCTTTATAAATTTGGATGCTATTTTCACTACTGCGGTGAATATGCAGCCGAGATATCACCGTTTGACTCGCAAAAAAACTTGCCTCCGCACGAATGATGTCGGTAAACTTATAACCAGCATTTAATTGTAACTTTCCGCCGATACTATCGGTGATAATCATCGATTCACCAACCTCCATCAATTTATTAAATTCTGCCATAATTTTAGCGACAAAAATTTGCTTTTCCTCATCGCCAAGCTCAGTAAAATCAGCGCGCATAAAGGGATCAAACATTTTGCCAAAATCTCTTTTCAACCAAGGCACGAGAATATCTCTATAGGGGGTATTTAAGGCCTTTTTCATGCTCTTAATAGGCTTTAAATGGGAGTATCTGCGAGTAAAATACCCTTTCACATCGCCACTTACCACCCAGGGAGTAGGAATTCCATCAGTGCCAATAAACGCACCACCATCGACGGTGACGCCAATGGTATCCACCAGCTGAACCACATTATCTGTGCCTAGATAACTTCCCGCCACGATATCTCTAGAGACAATAATATTTGTGCCATAGCGAGGAATCCCCCACGCACCAAAGGAAGTCTTTTGCGGAACTCCCGTTTTCAGATACTCAATAAATTTTTCTCTCGCCTTAGCGGTTTGTTTTTCAATAATTTTTTTAGTCAAATCTGTACGCGGCATAAATTTTTCATTAAATTTACTGATTAAATTGCTAATGATATTGGAAATGGTTTTAGATTTGAATAAGGAGAATATTTCTGAATTTGAAAGTGGCGAAACGGGGTCACCGAAGGCAAATCGACTAGCGTACTCGGGCCATTCCAATTGCAATAGTTTACCATTTTTTAAAATTTTACCATCGCCTACAGTTTTCTTAACATCGAAAGGAATAGGACTACAGTTTAACGTGAAAAGCTTGCAGAGAGTCTCTCTTCTCGATATTAATTTTTCAGTCAGCAATATCCCGACAACTTCGGGCAGCGCCGCCGCCTTAACGATTTCCTCAAAATCACTGCGCTTTGTTAAGGCGCCAATTTTGCGTGCGATCCACCTACCATCGTCTATCGTCGTGCTAAATTCTGCCGACTCGGTATAATCCATTCTAATGGACTCGCTAAGAATGCTGCCAGCATGCCAGGTAAACATATTAACGCTTTCTGGGACATTGGTGAAGGCATAGGGGATCAGCAGTGAGTTGAGCACTCGACGGCCCATGATCAAATGTTCTGGGACATACCCCAATGCAAGATTATAATACTGGACATCACTTTCTAAGACCAGCACATCACGTAGCTCAATTTCTTTAGCGTCCACAGGATGATCTAACACCCATCTTTTTGGATCGCCAAATGTATCGGTGTACAGACGAGTCTTAAAAAGTTCAACTCCCAGAGCAGAGTCAAATTTTATTTTAATTTTCGGCAAATGCTTTATGCTAGGAATAGTG
>Ga0316206_1000520_pt1 | contig 49259 bp, 43 predicted proteins | sample 6monthpyrite_MG_FD_204942 | JGI IMG/M metagenome (GOLD analysis project Ga0316206, IMG submission 204942) | Microbial mat bacterial communities from mineral coupon in-situ incubated in ocean water Damariscotta River, Maine, United States -... | ecosystem: Environmental > Aquatic > Marine >...
GATGAAAGTAGTGATGGTGATTGGGCAAACTGTATTGATGCAACACTCACTAAAGATGCGTTAATAAATATTATAAAAAATAATGCTATGGCAATTATAGGAACATTCGCACTAGATGGACCAAGAACATGAAGTGACTTAGATGTTTTTCAATATGATGAGATTAGAATGATTGAAATACTAAGTAGTAACTTTAAGTTAATTGAAACTCACCATCAAACTCATATTACTCCATTTAAAACAGAACAAAAATATATATATTTTATCATACAAAAGTGCAATAATTAGGCAGTGAAATAGGCTAAAAGAGTCTCACCAGCTAAGACTCTATCTCCTTTTTCAACCGCAACTCTTGTAGTTAATGGTAGATATATCTCTACTTTACCACCAATAATATAACCATAACGCTCACCAACTTGTAAATCTTTTGGTTGTTTGTAAAAAAGTGCCATTCTAAATAGACCACATTTATGAGAGACAGCTATACACTTTTTTGTTCCTTGGCACAAATAAAGTGACCCACCTTGATTAAGTATCTCACAATTTGGTGAGCTTATACTTAGGTGCAATCCATTCATTAATGTACGTGCTTTTGTTTTTGAGTTAAATGAGGCTCGCAACATTGTAGTATCGAAAATTGTTCTACTTAAAACAATTCTATATGCACCTTGTTTAAAAAATTTATTATCAAAATCCTCTTCAATAGATTCAACAAGACCATCAGCAGAACTAATAATCGCATTTTCATCTAACTCACCACTATGACGCTCAGGATTTCTAAAAATATACAATAAAAAAATAACTATTAAAAGAGATATGAATTTTAAAAAAATTGATGAACTAAAAATAAAAATCAGTAATGTGATAACAAGCAGAGCATAAATGAGACGTTTAGCCTCATTTACAATAAAAGATGTATTATATTGATGTTTAAGATGCATCTTTTTTTGTTTCATCTTTTTCTTCTAATAGTGTTGGTAAATTATTTGCACTCTCATGCTTTGCTATTAGTTCTTTTACAACAGAACCTGGAATATTTTCCTCTTCGTATAGAACTTTAACAATATCTTCAATAGCATCTCTATAAAGTTCTAATCTTGCCTTCACAGCATCATAACGCTCTGCAAGTGTAGTCTTAATAAATGAATCCATATTCTCAGCCATTTTTTCACTAAACTCTCGAGCTCCCTGAGCCATACCATTACCTAAAAATGAACTGCGCTGTTTTTCAAGAACCATAAGTCCTGCAACATCGCTCATTCCATAAACTTGAACCATAGATTTTAAAATATCTGTTGAACGTTCTAAATCGTTACTTGCCCCTGTTGAAATCTCTCCAATAAAAACCTCTTCAGCAGCACGTCCACCAAGAAGAACATCAACTTCTGCAATAAGTTCATGTTTTTGAGCTAAATATTTATTCTCTTCAGGAGTATTCAGAGTATAACCAAGAGCTGCAAGTCCACGAGGAATAATAGAGACCTTACTAACTTTTTTAGCACCCCTAGTAGTCTCTGCAAGAAGGGCATGTCCGCTCTCATGATAAGCAACAATTCTTTTCTCTTTAGGATCTATTCTACGACTCTTTTTTTCTAAACCAGCAATAGCACGCTCAACTGATTCTAGTAAATCCTTTTGAGTAACAGTATCGCGATTTTTACGACCTGCTAAAAGTGCACCCTCATTTATAATATTAGCTAAATCTGCACCTGCAAGACCTGCTGTCAGACGAGCTATCTCTTCTAAATCTACATCTTTATCTCGTTCTATATCTTGAACATGAACTTCTAAAATTTTAACTCTTCCATGAAAGTCTGGTTTATCAACAAGAACTTGACGGTCAAATCGTCCAGGGCGTAAAAGTGCAGCATCTAAAACTTCAGGACGGTTTGTAGCAGCTAGAACAATTACAGGAACTCCACTAGAAAAACCATCCATTTCAGCAAGAAGTTGATTTAGTGTCTGTTCACGCTCATCATTCCCACCCATCATACCGCTTGCTGCACGACTCTTACCAATTGCATCAATTTCATCAATAAAAATAATTGATGGTGCATCTTTTTTCGCTTGATCAAACAAGTCACGAACACGTGCTGCACCGACTCCCACAAACATCTCAATAAAACTTGAACCACTTACTGAGAAAAATGGAACATCCGCTTCACCAGCAACTGCTTTTGCTAACAATGTCTTACCAGTTCCAGGACTTCCAACTAAAAGTACACCTTTTGGAATCTTTGCTCCAAGGTTTAAGTAACGATCTGGATATTTTAAAAAGTCTACTATCTCTTCAACTTCCTCTTTAGCCTCTTCAACACCCGCAACATCTTCAAACTTTGTTTTAGGTTTTTCTGAATTTACCATCTTTTTAGAGCTACCCATTCCTAGTAATCCGCCACCCATACTTTTTTGCATTCTATTTGCAAAAAGCATCCAGATTCCCATAATGATAAAAATAGGTAACATCCAGCCTAGCATATCAGTTAACCAATTACTCTCACTAAAACCACTATATGTAACCCCTTTGGAATCTAACATCGGAATAAGTGTTGCGTCGTGCCCAACTTTTCTAGCTGTATAGATGACTTTCATATCACCTTGAGTTGTACTTGCACGTACCATTGTCTGACCAATAGCAACTTGCTCAACAGAATTTGTAGAAACAAGTTTCTTAAATTCTGAATAACTAACCTCTTGCGTACGTGTCATTCTATTTTGAAAACTTTGATTAAAGTTAGTATCACCATCGCCTATAATCATCTTAAATGCGGCAATTATAACAATAGAAAAAAGCAAAAAGCTAAGTAGTGGATTTCTATTAAAAAAGTTGTTATCGTTCTTTTTATTATCGTCTTCGTTCATTTGACTATTTTTCCTTTTGTAGCAGTAAACTTACCCATTCATCTTGTTGCATACGTTTTAAAATTTTAAAGTCTTTAAATTTTTCCGTTACTTTACCTTCATATTTATCTAAAATTCCTGAAAGAAGTAACAAACCCTCTATTTGTAGACATTTCTTTAAGCTTGGTGAGATTGCAACAATTACATCTGCCACAATATTTGCGATAACTAAGTTATACTCTTTATCGCAATCTACAGCAGAACCTTCCCAAGAGTTTTTAATTGTAACGCCATTTATTCTAGCATTTTCCTCTGCACTTACTATCGCTAAAGGATCACTATCACACATATCTACATCTGCACCAAGTTTTGCCGCAGCAATTGAGAGTATCCCACTACCACAACCAACATCAAGTGCACTTTTACCTTCAATGTCACTACTTGAAAGAAGATTAAGACATGTAGCTGTAGTTGCATGATGACCTGAACCAAATGCGAGTGCTGGATCTATTATAATATTATGAAAATTATCTTTTCCCTCGTGCCAACTAGGATGTATATAAAAATTTCCAACTTCAACTGGGTCTACACCTTGACGGTAACGCTCAACCCAATCTTCATTCTCTTTTTCAGACATCTGAAAATCTATCTTAATATCTTGATTTAAATGCGCAGAGAGCTTAGAGACAAAATCGTCTATCGCCCACTCTATATCTTCTAGAGGCTCTTCTGAACGTATAACGACAGAGTTCTCTAGCTCTTCTACCGCATCGATAGGAAGTTGTAAAATAAAATCTAAAATAAGATTATATTGCGAGGCAGGGGTAACTACTAATTCGTAGTACTGGCTTGGGGGCATTAACTAGCTTCCCGTACCAATCACAGCACCAAGTTTTTCTTTTAGAACCTGAGGGGTAAATGGTTTTACTATGTAATTATTTACACCAGCTTTAAGTGCAGTAATAACTTCAGCTTTCCCACCCTCAGTAGTAACCATAATAATAGGCATATCAACAAAACGTTCATCAGCACGAACTTTTTTAACTAATTCAAGACCATTCATTTCTGGCATATTCCAGTCGGTAATTAGCATATCAAAATCAGCTTCTTTATCCAGTTGTGCCCAAGCTTCTACGCCATGTTCACCCTCTGCTATATCTTTGTAACCTAAACGTGCAAGTGTATTTTTAATAATACGTCGCATTGTTGAGCTATCATCTACTACCATTAACTTCAATTTGTTTCCTTTTTCAGGCAATAAAGTGTTCTTAAAGCCAAAATATATCCAAAACTAGTTTGAATTTACTTTAAATAAGTTTTCTAAATCAATAGTACCCTCATAAAAAGCCTTACCAATGATTACACCATCGATTCCATTAGCCTCTTTAAGTGCTATTATATCATGTTCATCGCGAACTCCGCCACTTGCTATTGTAGATACTCCACTTGTTGCAATCTCTTTTGTAAATTCAACATTTACACCACTAAGTGTTCCATCTTTACCCACATCTGTACAAATAATAGCCTCTACTCCAGCATTTGCAAACTCATTTGCTAAGTCAATTGCGCGCATTGTACTCACATCTGCCCAACCTTCAACCGCTACATAACCATCAATTGCATCAATTCCAACAACAATTGGGTATTTTTTAGCCATCTCTTTAACAAACTCAGGATTTTTAAGAGCGATTGAGCCCAAAATTATGCGGTCAATTCCTAGTTCTAAATACTGATTTATAGTAGCTTCATCACGAATTCCACCACCAAGTTCAAGTTTTAAATTACAATTTTGACGAATTTTTTTAATCTGCTCTAAGTTTTTAGGCTCACCTGCAAATGCACCATTTAAATCGACCAAATGTAGCCAAGTTGCACCCATCTGTTCAAAACGTTTTGCAAGCTCATAAGGCTCATCACTATATATCTTAGCACTATCCATAAGACCCTTTGTAAGTCTTACTGCTTTGCCATCTTTTAAATCAATCGCTGGTAACAATTCCATATAAAATTATTCCTTTATTTTTAAGAAGTTTTGTAAAATTTTAAGTCCATTTTCATGACTTTTTTCAGGGTGTGGCTGAATACCATATATATTATCTCTATTTACTGCACTAACGAAAGGGTATCCATACTCACTTTTTCCAATAACATACTCATCTTCACATTCAACATGAAAAGAGTGAACAAAATATAGATAAAAAGATTCATCTAATCCATTAAAGAGTGCTGAATTTTTTTGTTTAAAAAGTTGATTCCAACCCATATGTGGCACTTTTAATGCCTGCTCAAAACGATTTTTTTTAAACTCTTTAACAACTCCTGGTATTAACCCAAGTCCAGTATGATTACCAAACTCTTCACCCTTATCAAACAGAAGTTGCATTCCAAGACAGATACCCATCATAGGTTTACCAGATTGTGCGTAATTTTTAACAGCCTCATCCATACCGCGTTCACGTAAGTGTTCCATAGCATCACCAAATGCACCAACACCAGGTAAAATAAGACGCTCATACTTAGTTAGTTTGTCAGGATCTGATTCTACTTGTGCATCTTCACCTAAAGAGGAAAAAGCATTTAAAACGCTAGCTAAATTACCCATATTGTAGTCTACAATGCCAACCATAAAAATGCCCCAAATTTAAATTGTTGCAATTGTAGTATAATTGCGTTTAAAAAAGGGTTTCGTTGAGTGACATAAAAACTGTACTAAAGAGATTGGTATTCCCATACTTCAAAGGCTACATTCCATATTTTCTTTTAGCACTACTTGGTATGATTTTATCAGCCATTGGTGCATCATCTTCAGCTTATCTAGTAAAACCTGTTCTTGATGAAATATTTGTTAAAAAAGATTTAGAACTTCTCTATCTTCTACCATATGCGATAATCTTGGTTTACGTACTAAAGGGCGGTGGGAAGTACCTTCAAGTATATTTTTCTGCACTTATTGGTCATGATATTATCAGAAAAGTAAGGAACAGGCTACTTGAGAATATGCTTCAACTTGACATTAAATTTTTTCAAGAGTTTAGAACTGGTGAGCTAATAAGCCGAAATGTAAATGATGTAGATAGAATAAGAAGTGTAGTATCTACCATGATACCAGAGATTGGGAGACAAACACTTACAGCTATCGGTCTTTTAGGAGTTGTAATTTATCAAAGTCCTAAACTATCATTTTTTGCCCTTATTGTTATACCTTTGATTATATACCCTCTTAGTATTATTGGTAAAAGATTAAAAAAACTTTCTCATAAATCTCAAGAAAAAACTTCTGATATAACATCAAACTTAACAGAAATTTTCAATAATGTAGAGATTATAAAAGCTCACGCATCTGAAAAATTTGAACATGAAAAATTTTCAATACAAAACTTTAACTTCTTTAAAATAAACATTAAAGCTGTTAAAACGTCAGAACTAACCGGTCCATTAATGGAGATACTAGGTGCAATTGGTGTGGCATCTGTAATTATAGTCGGTGGTAAAGAGGTAATTGAAGATCAGATGAGTGTTGGTAGTTTTTTCTCATTTTTAACTGCTCTTTTCATGCTCTATACTCCAATTAAAAGAATCTCCTCTCTTTATAATCTGCTCCAAGATGCTGTTGCTGCTAGTGAGAGAATTCTATTTATATTTGATCAAAAACCAAAAATAGTTTCTAAAAAGAATATGATAGTTAAAGATATAAACAGTTTAAAACTAGAGAATGTAACACTAAAATATGGTGAATTAAATGCACTAAATGGAATTAATTTTGAAGTAAAAAAAGGTGAAAAATTAGCTCTTGTTGGAGATAGTGGTGGTGGTAAAAGTTCTATTGTGAATCTAATAATAAGATTTTTTGACCCAACAAGTGGAAAAATCTCATTTGATGGGCAGGCAATAGAAAACTTTGAACTAGAAAGCCTTAGAAATTCAATCTCAATGGTAACTCAAAGAGTTTACATTTTTAACGACTCAATAGCTGCGAATGTTGCGTATGGAAAAGAAATAGATAGACAAAGAGTTACAAATGCAATTAAAGATGCAAATGCCCTAGAGTTTGTAGAAGAGATTGGTGGGATTGATGAAGTTTTAGATGAAAATGGCACAAATCTTTCAGGTGGACAGCGTCAAAGAATTGCAATTGCAAGAGCACTCTATGTAAATCCAAAAATTTTAATTTTAGATGAAGCGACAAGTGCGCTAGATTCTAAGAGCGAAAAGAAAATTAGTGACGCGATTGAGAACATTACAAAAAATAGAATCACAATAATAATTGCGCATAGACTTAGTACAATTAAAAATGCTGATAAAATTGCAGTTTTAAAACAAGGTAAAATCACTTGTCTGGCTAATGAAGCAGAACTTTTAGAAAGTTGTGATGAATATAAAAAGTTAGCTGGAAAGTTTACAGATTGAATAGTTTAAATATTACTACATTTAATAAAGAAGTATATGAGCAGCTAAAAGCTCTACCAAAACTTGAGATTTTTAAAAAAAGTGTTGATGGTAAAGATTACTGGGTAAAATTTGCAAGACCTACAGGCTCGAACTTTTTTCACTGCTTTATATACAAACTAACTAAGAATCCAATTCTTATACCAGTTAAAACAAAATCGAATCTAGAGACTCTGCAATATGAGGTCTCAAAACTAAAAAATTTGTACTCAAAATCTATTAATGTACCAAATCTTGTATACAACAACAATGATTTTTTTGTTTTAGAAGATTGCGGAAAGACTGTACATGAGCAGATAAAACATAACCTTGTTGAAGATATAGAGAATCTATTAATTAAAACTATCGAAGAGCTAGCTAATCTTCATAACATAAACGAGTACCACGGCGCTTCTCAAATTAAAAATTTTACATATGAAAATGAAAAAGTATATTTAATTGATTTTGAAGAGAGCTTTGATGATGAACAAGACTTAAAAACATTACAATTTAGAGATCTATTTCTATTTATGTTTTCTATTGCGAAGTATGATGTTAATGTAGATTACATAAAGCTGATACAACTATATATTGACAAAACAGATAACATAGATTTCTTTCAAAGATTTAGCAGACTTCTCTCTAGTGTAAATTTTCTTATGAAAATAGTTGAACTTAAATTCATTTGGAAAATACTAGATAAAGATACAAAAAGTATCTATAAACTCTTTAAGACACTACAAAAAGGTTAAAAATGCAAAAATTCATAGATTCACAAATTAAAAACTCGTACGAAACTAAAAAAACTATGCTTGAAGATGAAAAACTAATGAACTTGATATACCAAGTTTCACAAAAGACTATAGAAATATATAAAAATGGAAATAAAACCTTAATAGCTGGAAATGGTGGAAGTGCTGCTGATGCCCAGCACATTGCAGGCGAGCTTGTTGCTAGATTTTATTTTGACAGACCAGCACTAGCTTCAATTGCATTAACAACAGACACATCTATAATAACTGCAATTGGAAATGATTATGGTTATGAGAAGATATTTTCAAGACAAGTAGAGGCAAATGGAGTAAATGGTGATATGTTCATTGGAATCTCTACAAGTGGAAATTCTAAAAATATCATTGAAGCCTTACATGAGTGCAAGAAAAAAGGCATTATCAGTGTTGGATTAACTGGAGAAAATGGTGGACAGATGAAAGAGTTATGTGATTATTGCATCTGTATACCATCAAGTGAAACTCCAAGAGTACAAGAAGCCCACATTTTAGTAGGTCACATTATCTGTTCTGTTGCAGAAGAGGGACTATTTGGTAAAGGATTTTAGCAAGTAGTAGATTGTTTAATCTTTTCAATCGTACTAGTTGTACTTTTCCCCTCTACAAAGTCCACTAACCTTACACTGTCTACGATGTCGCAACCAATAACCTCTTTACCTCTGTAGTCTCCACCTTTGACAAGAATATCTGGTTCTAATGCTTTAATTAAGTCATACGGTGTATCTTCACTAAAATGTACCACATAGTTTACCGCTTCAAGGGATGCCAAAATATATGCCCTATCATCTTGAGAATTTATTGGTCTCTCTTCTCCTTTTAAGCGTCTAACAGATGAGTCAGAGTTAAGTCCAATTATTAAAATATCTCCATAACTTTTTGCCTCTTCTAAATAACGTACATGTCCATAATGCAAAATATCAAAACAGCCATTAGTAAATACAATCTTTTTATTTTGAGATTTTAACCATCTTACAATTTCAACCATTTCAGATTTTGACTTAATGTGCATGTCTGAGCTACTTTTACCAAGTGTAGAGACATATGCATCAATTTCACTAAGTGTTACAGTTGCTGAGCCAATTTTACCAACAACCACAGCAGCTGCCTCGTTTGCAAAAGAGACCGCTTGGTGCAAGCTTTTCTTAGCCCCAAGTGCAAATGCCAAAGATGCAATTACAGTGTCTCCTGCACCAGTAACGTCATAAACCTCTTTGGCGACTGTTGCTATTTTTGTTAATTCATCTTCATATATTGCAATCCCATCTTCAGAAAGAGTAATAACAACTTGCTCTAAATTCAAATTAGATTTCAGCTTTTTAGCAGCTTCTGTTAATGACTTATCATCTTTAATATCAATTAAACTTGCGCTTGATGCCTCTTTTTTATTTGGTGTTATGATGCTGGCATTTTTATACTTACTATAATCATCACCTTTTGGATCAACTAATATTGGTTTATTTAATTTATTGGCTAACTCTATTACATCTTTTGTGAGAGTTTTAGTAAGAACACCTTTTGCATAATCAGATAAAATAACAATATCTACACTTTCTATTACACTTTCTATATTTTCTAATAATTTTTCTGAACTATCTTCGTCAATATCCTCTTTGCTCTCTTTATCGTATCTCAATACTTGTTGATGCCCAGATATTATTCTACTTTTTTTACTAGTTTTTCTACTCTTTTCAACCACCAAAAATTTTGTATCAATTCCAATAGACTTTAACTCACGCGCTAACTCATCTCCTGCTTTATCATCACCAATTACAGAGGCTACATTTACATCTGCGCCCAAAGAGATTAAATTATTTATAACATTTCCAGCTCCACCTAAAACCATTGTCTCTTTTGCAATATCAACAATTTGCACAGGTGCTTCAGGAGAAATTCTCTCACAACTCCCCCAAAGATAGTGATCAATCATTAAGTCACCAACAACTAAAATTTTTACATCTGCCTCTTTTAGTACCTTCATTTTAATTTTGCTTATTGTTATATATTTCTATAAGTTCATCTTTATAAGCAGCAATTCCATCTTCTAACTCAAAATTAGGAGAATAACCTAATACCTCTTTTGATAGAGTAATATCTGCTTCTGTATGATTTTGGTAAAAGCTATAAGGGTTATCAAAATACTCAATTTCCTGTGACGTACCAAGCTCTTTTTGCAAAATATTTACAACATCATTAAATGTGCGGGCTTTGCCGCTACCTACATTAAAGACTCCGCTATTTTTTGCTGATGCGCCTCTAACATTTGCTTGAATTACATCTTCAATATATACAAAGTCTCTTTTTTGTTCACCATACTTAAATAGTCTTGGAACATTACCTGAGAGTAACTGAGTGGAGAGTTGAAGCATCATTGATGCTGTTTTGGCTTTATGTACCTCACGAGCGCCATAAACATTGAAATACCTAAGACCTACAATAGAGATATTTGTATGTTTTTGCATATAACTTTTAGCAATATTATCCATCATTAGTTTACTAAACCCGTAAACATTCTCTGGGACTTCACCACTACCGACACTATTTGGAGCTACTGAATTACCATATGTGCCTGCACTACTTGCATAAACAATGTTTGCACTATCTCGCACTGAAATATCTAAAATATCTTTAAAAGCATTTGTATTTGTCTGAACAACTAGCTTTTGATTCATAACAGTTGTATCACTAATTGCTGCTTGATGAAAAATATAATCAAACTTGTAGTCATTTAAACGATTTAAATCATCACTAGAATTAATATCACCACTAATTACTTCACCTTTAAAACCATTTAAATTTTTAAAGTGCCCAAGTGAGGTGAAGTTACCAGATGGAAATTTTGCATCTGAGCGAAATGCATCAAAAATAACTATTTTAGAACTTGGATAATTGTTTTGAAAATAGAATGCTAAATTACTACCAATAAAACCAGCACCGCCTGTTATTAAAATTACTTTATCATTAAAGTCTATCTCTGTGTATTTCATGTCAGCCTTTTCAGCGTTTTCTTAGTGCTAATTTTATCTTATTACATCTAAATTTAGGTATTATTTTAAGAATGAACAAAATAAATATCTTAATTATTCGCTTTAGCTCTTTGGGTGACTTAGTTACGCTTGAACCGATTTTTAGAGCCATAAAACATTTCAACCCTAATGCACATATTACTTTTTTAACTTCTGGTATCGGTAATAGTCTCTATAGCGATGCAGACTATTTCGATGAATTTATAGTCCACAAAAGCTTTCTCTCTACAGTTTCAAACCTTAAAGATAAAAAATTCCACACAGTAATTAATCTACAATGTAATAAACCCTCTCACTACATTAATTTTTTTGTAAATAAAAAATATACGATCAATAAATCATACAACTTTTTTCAAAAACTATTTCATATAAAAACTCCATCTAAAAGTATGCAAGAGATACTAGAAGCATTAAACATAAATAAAAAACAGATAGATGACTATATTTTAGATGAAAAAAACAGTTCAATATCACTGCCGGTAAGTAATGAAAACAGATACGAAGCTGAAATTAAAAATAAATTCAAAGAGAAAAAAATTATTGCAATTTCTGTAGGTGCGAGCCAAGTATGGGAGAGTAAGAAATGGGGAAAAGAAAATTTTAAAGACCTTATTGGTCTATTAAAAAATAATTTTGGAATTATTTTAGTAGGTTCAGAACTAGAGCTTGACGACACAAAAGAAATTATAGATGAATTCAAAGATGAAATACTAAACTTTGTAAATAAAACAAATCTTACAGAGCTAAAATCTGTCATTAGCTTAGTCAACCTCTACATTGGAAATGATAGTGGTCCTACACATATTGCAGCTGCACTTGGAGTAAGAACTGTAACAATTTTTGGCTCAACTGACATAAAGCATTCTGTATCACTTATACACACTAACTCAGTACACACCAACATTAAACCCTCATCTTCAATTGCGTGCCATCCATGCTACAAAAAAGAGTGTCCTACTGAGCATGAATGTATGAAAGACATAAGTGTTGAGGCTGTTTACAAAGAAGCTATTAATACTTTGGAACACTCATGAATTCACTTAAAATTATTCACTGTGCAAACTTTAGTAATGAAAAGAATGGTGCTACTTTTTATGCAACAGATAGAAAAATAACAAATGGACTCATTAGAAATGGTCATTTTGTTTATGATTTTAGCTACAGAGATATTGCAAAAAATTCTACAATATTTAAAACAAAAAAGTTTGGAAGAAAAAAACTTAATGATGCATTAATAGAGACTATTAGACAAGTTGTACCAGATGTTCTACTGCTTGGTAAAAGTGAACTTATTGATGCAAAAACATTAGAGATAATAAAAAAAGAGTATCCTGATATTAAAATTGCTATGTGGTGGGTAGATTGGTTAAAAGACAAACTAGCAATTATTGAAAAATCAGACTATATAGATGCATTTTTCTCTACAACCGGAGTTAATGAGGTTACAAATGAGCTTGATGATAAAAGTTTTGACAATATCTACTTTATTCCAAATATTTGCGATAAATCTATTGATAAATATAATGCTTTTAATAACCAAAGTCCAACGTATGACATTTTATTTATAGGTCGCTCAGATGAGACAAGAAAAGAACTTATTGATTTTTTACTATCAGAATTTAAAGATTTTAAAGTTGGAATTTTTGGAGATAGCAAAGAGACTCTTTTACATGGTCAAAAATATTTAGATACATTAATTGACACCAAACTAGCTATTAACTACAGTAGAAGAAATGATATTGAGCTTTACTCATCAGACAGAATTGTCCATCTAGCGGCAAATGGGGTATGTACACTATCTCCAAGGGTTCCTAAGTTTGATAGATTATTTAGTGAAGATGAACTTCTCTATTTTGAAGACTTTAAAGAGTTAAAAGAGAAGATATTATACTACCTAGAAAATAGTAATGAGCGAAATAGTATCGCTTCAAATGCTCATGAAAAAGCTCAAATGCATTTTAACGAGAGAGTTGTCACAGCCTATATGATGGAAACACTATTTAATAAAACATTTACAAATGACTATTTATGGCACAATATATAACTATTAAGAAGGATACTACTTGGAATCTATAATTGAATTAATCAAAAAAATGGATAAATTTTTCTCATCTTATTATAGAAGTTTTAAAAAATATAGAAAAGAGAAAAGACACCCATTTTACATGAAAGATAATAAAAAATATAAAAAGATTTCTGTTGGAGAGTACACTTACGGGAATCCAAATATATTTGCCCTTCCAAATCAAGTATCTATTGGTAAATTTGTCTCTATCGCTTCTGGTGTGTCTATATATGGTGGTTCTGAACATCATCATAACTGGGGTACGACATACCCATTTGATGCAAAATTTAATACAAAAGATTGTACTCACTCAAAAGGAGATGTAAAAATTGGCAATGATGTTTGGATTGCAGATGGCGCTCTTATTTTATCTGGTGTAACTATAGGCGATGGTGCTGTAATTGGCGCGCGCGCTGTTGTTACTAAAGATGTTAAACCTTATGAGATAGTTGGTGGTAATCCATCTAAACATATAAAATTTAGGTTTTCACAAGAGCAGATTGAGCAACTACTCATTATAAAATGGTGGAACTGGGACATAGAGAGAATAAAAGAAAATTTTGACATGTTACTAAATGAAAATGTTGATGAGTTTATAAAGCAAAGTACTAAGTAAGTTCTCTTAAGATTTCTTCTGCTCTGTGTTTATAAGTGTGTCTATTTTGAACAGTTTTTTTACCACTATTCACAATTTTTTTGTAAAAATCACTATCTTTTGTAACCCTATCAATAATCTCACCAATCTCACCAATTGAGTTATAAACTATAATATCTTCATCTGGTGTAAAATTTAAGACAACATCTTTTACACTGTCTTGAACTAGACATGCACCTGCGGCAATTGCCTCAAATGTTCTCATATTTAGTCCATTTATCGCATTCAACTCGTTATTTAGATTTAGAACAAACTTATTAGTATTATATTCATTAGCTACATCTTTGATGCTAATATTATTACTTTTATAGTCAAAATCAGCACCTATATGTTTCTTCCATTTTTGACCTATTAGTCGTACTGGTATGTCAATGTTTTCATTAATTTTATTCAGTAAAGATGAACGTTGCGGGGTATGTGAACCAATAAACAGTAGACTACTCTTTCTATTAAAGCCACTATCGTAAAATATTTTATCATCATATGCTAATGGTAGATACTTAGCTTCAGGAAATGAGTAATCATTTGCACTTTCAATAAACGAAGTATCTGTGCAATATATTCTATTAAAATACTTAGCAATAGAGCGTCTCTCTGGTAAAAACTGATCTCCAACCCAAGCTAACTTTACAATAGAACCAAATTTTTCAAAACTACTAAATACTTCTTTATGAAAAAAAAATGGACTAATAACAAGAATAACATCTGGTTTGTAGTTCTCTATTTTATTTTCTATTGCATTTTTCAGAACACTATTTTTGTCTTCGCTTTTGAATACCTTTTTTATATTTCTCTCAATATCAGAAAAAAGACCTAATCTATTTGTATAAAGTGTATCTAGCTCTACACTATCTATACGATTAAATGCGTTCTTAATATTATTAGTCCAATTAAGAAAATTATCTTTTCCAATAAGTAAGATTTTCACTATCTATATTTTTCCAGATACCATTCAATTGTTTTTATGATTCCAGATTCAAAATCTTCATCTGCTCTCCACCCTAACTTTGTCTCTATTTTAGTTGCATCTATTGCATACCTTCTATCGTGCCCTGCTCTATCTTCTACAAAAGATATAAGCTCTTTATAACTCTTAGTTGATGGCTTCATAGAATCTAATAGTTCACAAATTTTATTTACAATATATAGATTATCTCTTTCATTTCTTCCACCAATATTATATGTCTGCGAACTTTCTCCTGTATGGTATACTAAATCTATCCCTTTACAGTGATCTAGAACATAGAGCCAATCTCTAATATTTTTACCATCTCCATAAATTGGAATAGACTTACCAGCTAAAGCACTTCTTATAATTGTGGGAATCAACTTCTCATCATGCTGTTTAGGCCCATAATTATTTGAACAGTTTGTAATTACCGTATCGAGTCCAAATGTCTCATTGTACGCACGTACAATCATATCACTAGATGCTTTTGATGCTGAGTATGGAGAGTTTGGAGCATATGGTGTTTTCTCAGTAAAAAGTCCAGTCTCTCCTAGTGTTCCATATACTTCATCTGTGGAAATATGATGGAAGCGACATCCATTATAATCATCTTTATATTCAAATGGCTTGTTCATCCAATATTTTTGTGCCACGTCAATTAAAGTATATGTCCCTGTAACATTAGTTTCAATAAACACACCAGGGTTTTTAATTGAATTATCCACATGAGATTCTGCGGCAAAATGAATTACTCCAACAATATTATATTCATTAAAAATAAACTCAACTAATTCACGATTACAAATATCACCTTTAATAAATTTATATCTTGGATGTCCATCAATCTCTTTTAAGTTTTCTTCATCTCCAGCATAAGTTAGCAAATCTAAATTTATAATTGTATACTCTGGATATTTTTCTAAAAAATATGGAACAAAATTACTTCCAATAAATCCAGCACATCCTGTAACTAATATATTTTTATTCATTATCTTTTTTCTCCTAATTTAACCAAGCACTCTTTTAAGCTATCTTTCCAAAATGGGATTGTTATGTTGTAGTAGTTTTTAATTTTTGATTTATTCAACAGTGAGTAATTTGGACGAGTTGCAGGCGTTGGGTAATCTTTTGTCTCAATTGGATTTATAGTACACTCTAATTTTGCCATTTTCATAATCTCTTTAGCAAAATCATACCAGCTAAGAACTCCCTCATTAGAGTAGTTAAAAATCTCTACATCTCTATTATTTATGTTAGGGACAATATCTAAAATTGTTTTTGCTAAATCTCTTGCGTAAGTTGGGGTACCAACTTGATCATAAATAACACCCAGTTCATCACGCACATTTGCAAGTCGTAGCATAGTTTTTACAAAGTTATTTCCAAAACTAGAATAGACCCAAGAGGTTCTGATTATAATGGAGTTTGCAGGATTAATATTTAATATCTCACTTTCTGCATCTAACTTCGTTTGACCATATACAGATTGTGGATTAGTTGTATCAGTCTCTAAATATGGTTTAAAATTTTTACCATCAAAGACATAGTCAGTTGAGATGTGAACTAGTTTTATACTACTATCAAGGCAAATATTAGCTAAATTTTTAAGTGCATAATGATTAATTTTTGTAGCAATCTCTATCTCATCTTCAGCTTTATCAACGGCTGTATAGGCTGCACAATTAATTATTGTATCTATATTATTCAATTTAACAAAACTATTAACACTACTTTCATTGCTAATATCAAGTTCATCTCTACTTGTAAAGAAAAAATTGTACTCATAATTTGAAGATAGCTCTCTTATCTCTGAGCCAAGTTGCCCACTAGCACCTGTCACTAAAATATTAAACACCTGATACATCTTTATAATAATCTACGCCATACTCAAATAAATCAGTTGTTTCACTAAATGATGGTTGCATAGTATCTTTATGAGAAAGTTGTAATTTATCAGCTTCTATCTGCCAATTGATATTAATATCTTTATCATCATAAGCAATCCCACGATCATTTTCTTGATTATAATAGTTATCAACTTTATAAGAAAACACTGCTTCATCACTCAATACTACAAAGCCATGTGCAAACCCTCTTGGGATAAGCAACTGCAACTTATTTTCATCTGAAAGTTCAATACTCATACATTTACCAAATGTTGGACTACCTTTTCTAATATCAACAGCAATATCAAGAATACGTCCATGAACTACACGAACAAGTTTTGTTTGTGCAAAAGGGGGCAATTGGTAATGTAATCCTCGTAAAACACCATATGAACTTTTTGATTCATTATCTTGACAAAAATCTATTTTATATCCAATAAACTCTTCAAGTTTATCTTGTCTGAATGTCTCTACAAAATATCCTCTATCATCTCCATGTACTTTTGGTTCAATAATCACAATGTCTTCGATTTCAGTTCTCTTAAAATTCATTCTATTTATACCTCTTAGATTTTACTTGTTTAAATGTTTATCAATATTCTCTTTTGTAACTAAAGTTCCAAAATCATTTGGCACATCTACTGAACCATCATTAAATATTCTTGCTTTTATCATATCTGCTACCATATCTCTATAGTGAGATGTTTCGTAATAGTAGTAATTATTTGTTGTAATAGAGTTTAATCCTGAAAAATCATAAAACTCCGATATTTCTAATAGTCCCATTTTAAAAAGTCTAAAATTATTTAAATTAGTATCTAGATATGTTGTCTTATGTATAGGATTAAAAAATAGTATCAATTTAAAATCATATTGTATAGACAGCATCTTAATCTCTTGCAATGCATTAAGAGTTCTAATAATTTGATTTCCCTCATAATGTGTAGGTTTTAAAAACTTTTTATCATCAATATGTCCACTTATATTATTTTCAATGGTATCATCTATAATTTTTGAGCTAATATGCATTCCTGTGTTATAAACATCATAGTACTTCTTCTTTTTATTATCTTTAAACAGACTAAATATTTCTCTTTTTTTAGGTTTTAAAAAAAGGTAGTCCATAAAAAACTCTATTTTGTTTTTTCCATTAATACCGCTCTTATAGTGTGGTTCTACTGCTAATTGCTTTAGATGTACTAACGGATTCACCTCATAAGAAAAGTCATCAAGTCCAAGTAAAATATTTTTAATTTTAATACCATTGTTTAGTAATAACTTTATATTTGCAAGATGCTCTATTGGAAGTGCCTCTGCATAGGTCATATTATAATAATTTCCATCTTTAATTCCAACTGGGCTAATCTGTCCAACCCTACTTGAGCCAAAAATAAAAGAGTCAAACGAGTGCTCACTATTTGTTAAAAATTCAATATTTATAAAATTCTTATTTGCTATATTATTTACATTGGAGTAATTATCTGTAAAAACACTATGTCTATCAATTTTATAATTTAAAAACATTATTAATAAAATTGAGGTTATTGAAATGATACTAAATCTAAAAATCCATTTTTTGCTACTCATATTACAACTTCCATCAAAAATTAAAATACAAAAATTCTGATACATCTGTTAAATGTAAAAATGAGATAACAAAAGAGATGCTAGTAATTAACAAAGTACCTACACTCAACTTAAAACTATTTAATTGCTCAAAAGAGTTTTTAAACATCAATAGAACAAAGCCCACAATAATCCACTTCAAAACTAAAGAGCCATCTCCAATATGTTGAGTTATTTTTCCAATTTCAAATAAACTATTTTCACCTAAGAAGGAGAGGTATTGTACATACTTCTCACCTAGAACGATACCATCTAGACCTACCATTGCACCAAGCACTTTTAGAGCGTCACCCCACTCTCTTGCTCTAAAAAAGACCCATGCAATATTTACAAAGTTAAAAGTAATAAACCAAGCAAACCATTTCCAAAGTTTAAAACCTAATCTCTCCCATAATCTATAAATAACTAACGACAATCCATGTAAAAATCCCCAAAATAGAAAAGTCCACCCAGCGCCATGCCAAATTCCACCTAAGATAAAAGTTGCCATCAAATTAGCATAAGTTCTAAACTCATTTTTTCTATTCCCACCAAGTGGAATATAGACATAATCTTTTAAAAATCGTGACAGTGTGATATGCCACCTTCTCCAAAAATCTTGTATATTTGTTGCTCTATATGGGCTATTAAAATTAGTAGGTAATTTTATATTAAAAAAGAGTGCAAAACCTATTGCCATATCAGCATACCCACTAAAGTCAAAATATAGTTGAAAAGTATACGAAAGAGATGTTGCCCACGCTTCAAACAGATTTAAAGATGGTGCAACATCAAACCCTGCAGTTGCCCAAAGAGCAAAAGTATCTGCAATTACAACTTTTTTAAAAAGTCCAATAGAGGCTATAAAAATTCCAGCTGAAATATTTTTATAATTTTTAATTAGATTCCACTTAGATGCAAATTGAGGCATCATCTCTTTGTGATGAACAATTGGTCCTGCTATTAACTGCGGAAAAAATGTCACAAATAGAGCATAATTTAAAAAATCATACTCGCTTGTCTCTTGTCTATAGCTATCAACCAAATAAGCAATTTGCTGAAATGTAAAAAAGCTAATGGCTAAAGGCAGAGCTAAATGTAGAGTATTAATATCTAAGTTAAAAATATAATTTGTATTTTCAATCAAAAAGTCTGCATATTTAAAATAGGCTAGTAGTGAGAGATTACCAAGTATTCCAACTATTAAAAGTATTTTTTTAGGAACTCTAATTTGAGTAAGATTATTATTTAAAGAGCTTCCTATAATAAAATTAAAAAGCATTGAAGCAAGTATTATTGGTAAGTATAGAACATTCCACCATGAGTAAAAAAACAGGCTTGCAAATACCATAAAGCTTTTAGCACCATAAACCATTCGTTTATTGAGCAGATAAAAATAGATAATAAAAGTTACTGGAAGAAATGCAAATAAAAATTCGTAGCTATTAAAAAGCACCTATATTTTCTCTTATGCTCTATTTAGCTCTACGAATTAGATACTGTCCATACTGGTTTTTCTTTAGTGGCTCAGCAAGAACAAGTAACTCCTCTTTGCTAATGTACCCCATCTCGTAAGCTATCTCTTCAATGCACGCTACTTTAAGAGATTGTCGATTTTCAATAGCCTGTATAAACTGAGACGCTTCAAGTAGACTCTCATGTGTTCCAGTGTCTAACCATGTATAACCTCGACCCATTAGCTCTACTTTTAAATTACCACTTTCAAGATATGTTTGATTTATAGATGTAATTTCTAACTCTCCACGACCGCTTGGTTTTACATTTTTAGCAATTTCAACAACACTATTTGGATAAAAGTAAAGTCCTATAACTGCGTAATCACTCTTAGGTTCAGTTGGCTTTTCTACAATGGATATAACATTTCCATTATCATCAAACTCTGCAACTCCATATCTTTGCGGATCTTTTACAAAGTACCCAAAGATTGTAGCTTTATTCTCTTTCGTTACATTTTTAATAGATTCATTTAAAAGTCCTGTTAATCCATGCCCGTGAAATATATTATCTCCAAGTACCAAACAGACATCATCATCACCAATGAACTTTTCGCCTAAAATAAAAGCTTGTGCTAGTCCATCAGGAGATAGTTGTTCAATATACTCAAAGCTCATACCTAAACTAGTTCCATCGCCTAGTAGCTCAATAAAACGTGGTAAATCTTTAGGTGTAGAAATAATAAGTACCTCTTTAATGCCTGCTAACATTAAAACAGACAGTGGGTAATATACCATCGGTTTATCATAAATTGGAACTAACTGCTTACTAACACCTTTTGTAATTGGATATAGCCTTGTTCCACTACCACCTGCTAATATGATACCTTTCATTTCATCCCCTTTTTAACATTTTTTAAAATATTTACAAGATATAAATTTCATAAAATATTTTAAAAAGTAGTTAACCCTAAATGTTCTCAAAGCTACCAAGAGGGACTTCTTGTAAATCCTACTTATCGCCTTTTGTTTAAGTTTACTATCAACTATGTTTTTTCTATAAATTTTTACAATTTCATCATTATAAAACTTTAACTTATTTGCACTACCACTTAAATTATCACCATGCCAACGATAATATGTGTGAAATTTATTAATAAATCCAACTTTAAACTTACTAGTAATTCTAAGCCAAAAATCTGTATCTTCGAATCTAAATGATGAATCATAATAACCAATTTCTGTATAAACAGATGTTCTATATAGGTGTGACGGTGTATTTATTCCACCCTTACCAAATAAAATAGCTTCAAACAGGTCACTACTATTTTTCTTATTTTGATACTCGATTGTTGATGTTTCATTGTTATCATCATCAACCACTATTGAGTTAGAGTGAACTAGTGCTATATCTGGATGATTTTCTAAAAATTCAACTTGGTCTTGAATTTTATCTTTTGCCCAATAATCATCAGACCCTACAAAAGAAATATATTTACCATGTGAAAGATGTGCAATTTCATTTAAAGTGTTGCACATTCCAACATTTTTTCTCGTTTTAACTATGTATTTAATTCTATCTTGAGATTGCAAATAGGACTTTGCCACTTCGTAAGAGTTATCAGAAGAGCCATCATCAATAACAATTAACTCTACATCTGTAAATGTCTGTTCAACAATTGATTTTAGACAATCAACAATATATTTTTCATGATTATACAGCGCAACTCCAACAGTTACTAATGGAAGATTATTCTGCAATTTTAGCCGTTATGCCATATTGTGCATATTCCATAGACTTAAATCTATTAAATGTTAAAAAATGTAATAGATTTTTAGGAAATTGTAAAATCTTTTTATAGAATCTTCTTTTTTTAATTAAAATAACTGGCTCTATATTTTCAACAATAAATCCACTCTCTTTAAATAGTTTTATCATAGTACTCTTAGTAAAAAAGCGAATATGTGTAACATCTAGGATTCCAGCTTTCTGATATGTAAAGTCATCTTTAAATAGAAGACTTTTCAAAACACTTTTATGTCTAATATTTGGAATAGAAGCTACAATAATTCCATCTTTTTTCAAAATAGTTTTTGTGAACTTTAAAACTTCCCAAGGATCATAAATATGTTCTAGGACATCATTAAAAACAACTAAATCAAAATGATTTTTAGGTAAGTCTAACTCTTTTGAGTAAAAACCACTAATAAAATTAGTTAAATTTTTTTCAGCTACTTCTCTAACTATTTCATCAGGCTCTATACCCCATGACTCTTTAATATCAAAATTTTCTTGCAGACTTTTACTAAAAAATGCTTCTCTACAACCAACTTCTAAAGTAACTTTTGGAGAGTTTGTAATAAATTTTTTCATTTCAGGTCTAGCACTAGGATGATACTGAGCTTCAATCATATGACATGTGCCTTAAAAATTTTAATAATTGTAGCAAAATTGTCATAAAAGCACTCCTTTTCCTTTATTTAAGTACAATACGACCACATAATAAAAAGTATAAAAAACAATGCATATTTTAATGGTTTCTCTTGATTATATTCCAACTGTTGGTGGGATTACTGCTCATGTGCATGAGCTTTCTAAGGCACTTACATCCATTGGTTGTAAAGTCTCAGTTGCTACAAAGTTTGTTGCTAGCGAGCAAAAAGAGTTTGAAACATCAGAAAATATAGATATTTATAGATTTAAGTTAAAATATTTCGGTCTTACTTATGGGTATCAAATTAATAACTTTATAAAAGAACTAACAACTAAACATAAATTTGACATAATCCATATACATGGAATGAGACCACTAGAGTTTTACAGTATAAAGGATATCCCACTAGCTTATACAAACCATACATCAGGATTTCTAAAACGTATAAAAAAAGGTGGGTATCGTCTTTCAATATTAAAAAGATTATTTAAAAAACCTGACCTATTTTTAGCCCCAAGCCAAGAGCTGTTAGAAATTCCATTTAGTATAAGAGCGAAAAAAAAATTTATATCAAATGGCGTAATTTCAGATAGGTTTTCAAGAGATGAAGATGTGAGGAAAAATTTAAGGACTGAACTTAAAATTACAGATGATGAAAAACTAGCAATTGTAACACGCAGAATGGTATGGAAAAATGGTGTCTCATACTTGGCAAAAGCAACTCAACACATCAAAAATAGAAAATTAAAATTACTATTTATAGGCGATGGTGAAGAGTTTAACTCCATAAAAGAGATATTAGAAAAATATTTTGCAAATAGATACATATTATTGGGTGCAAAAAAACACCATGAGATAATAGACTACTATAGCGCAGCAGATTTATCAATCTTACCATCATTAATGGAAGCTACTAGTATTAGCGGATTAGAGGCAATGGCAGCTTCACTGCCTTTAGTTGGAACAGATGTTGGTGGAATTCCTATTATCTTAAAAGATGGTGTTAATGGTTACTTATGTGAGAGTGCAGATGAAAAAAGTTTAGCGCTTACGATTGATAAACTATTAGACTCTAACTTAGAAAAGATGGGTAAACAGTCAAAAAAAATGGTAGATGAAGATTTTGACTGGCTCACTATTGCTAAACAGACATTTGAACAGTATGAGACTATTGTATGAAAAAAATATTAATCGTATTTGGAACGCGCCCTGAAGCCATTAAGTTAGCTCCACTAATAAAAGAGTTTGAAAAACATACAGATATTTTTAATACAAAAGTATGTGTTACAGCCCAACACCGCCAAATGCTAGATCAAGTACTAGAGATTTTCAACATAAAACCAGATTACGATTTAAATATGATGAAAGCAAAACAGACTCTAAATGACATTACCTCTGATGTTTTACTTGGCATGAAACCCGTGCTTGATGAATTTGAGCCAGACATTGTATTTGTCCATGGTGATACGAGTACAACCTTTTCAACCGCACTTGCATGTTACTATCAGCGTATTGATGTTGCACATGTTGAAGCAGGGCTTAGAACTTATGATATTTACAGTCCTTGGCCAGAAGAGGCAAATAGGCAGCTAACTTCAAAACTTACTAAGTTTCATTTAGCACCAACACAAATATCTAGGCAAAATTTACTAAATGAGGGAATCAACGAAAGCGCAATAACAGTTACAGGTAACACAGTTATAGACGCTCTTTTTTTAGTACTAAAAAAGATAGAGAAAGATAAAACACTACAACATTCGCTTATAAAACAGATTAACCTTCCATTTGATATTTTAAATACACGCTTTATTTTAGTGACTGGTCATAGACGAGAGAACTTTGGGCAAGGTTTCATAAATATCTGTGAAGCTTTAAATGAAATTGCAACAAACAACAGAGATATTCAAATAGTCTATCCTGTTCACTTAAATCCAAACGTTCAAGAACCTGTTCTAAAATTGTTATCTGGTACAAAAAACATTCATCTAATTGACCCACTTGATTACGAATCATTTGTATTTACAATGAGTAAATCATATTTTATTATTACAGATAGCGGTGGAATCCAAGAAGAAGCGCCAAGCATTGGTAAACCTGTACTTGTAACACGTGACACAACTGAGAGACCAGAAGCAATAGAGGCTGGGACTGCGATGCTTGTAGGAACAAATAAAGAAAAGATTATAGAAGAGGCACAAAAGTTACTCCATAACGCAGATGAGTACAAAAAAGTATCTCTAAGAAAGAGTCCTTATGGTGATGGTTTTGCTAGTAAAAAAATTATAGAGTTTATCTCTTAACTAAATTCTCATATACAACTAATGTCTCTTTCACCATATTTGAAAGAGAGAAGTTTTTGCTAATATAGCTAAATCCATCAAACTCTAGTTTAGACGCTAAAACTATTTTTTCACTTAAATCTTCTACATTCGCGACTTCAAAGAAATAACCATTTTCAGCTTCTTTAATGATGTCTAGTACACCACCATGTGCTGTTGCTACAACAGGAGTATTCATAGCAATCGCCTCAGCCACACTTCTACCGAAACTTTCAGGTTTTTTTGAACTACTTACAACTACTTTACTAAGAGAATAAATTTCAGCTACTTTTGCTTGACTGCCTGTAAATATGATATTTTCTTCTAAACCTAACGTTTTTACCAAATCAAGCAACTTTTGATAATAATCTGTTTTATCTCTATGAACACTTCCAACAATTAGTCCTACCACATTTGGTATCTCTTTTTTTAACAAGGCAATAGAGTTTATAAATGTCTCATAATCTTTTAGTTGCGTGATTCTACCAACACTAGAAATTACAGTTTTGTCATTCAGATTATACTTTTTCATAAACTCATCTATGAAACTGTTATCTACATTTTTTGAATTAAAATTTTCTAAATCAACCCCACGTGCTATGACAGAAATTTTATCATCTTCAACATCATAATGTTTTTGAATATACTCTTTTATAGGAGAGCTAACACATATGACACCATCACCATGAGTCATAATCTTACTATAAAAATTTACGCTATTAAATCCATGTACTGTTGTGACAAATGGTATTCTGAGTCTTCTATTTGCTAAAAATGCAAGCCATGCAGGCACCCTGCTTCGCACATGAACAATATCTGGTTTTATCTCTTTTAATACTTTTCGTAAACTTAGTATTCTTACAAAGGCAGTAAATGGATTTTTAGAACTAACCTCAAGTAAAATATGTTTTGCACCATCTTTTTCTATTTGAGATACTAACTTACCACCACTACTTATGACAATACTTTCATGATTATTTTTAATAAGTTCAGCGCTAAGTTCAACTGTCCCACGCTCAACACCACCCTCATTTAGTTCAGGTAATATCTGCACAATTCTCATAAATCTATATACCTCTTAAAATCAATTTTTTTACTATTTTTAGACACTTTCCCATTAAATAGATGTAAATATCCTCTACTTTCAAGATTTTGCACAAATGTAGTAAATTTGTTATCTTTAAGTGCAATAAGTGGTAAAACTTCAATATTAGCACTCCCATTTCCAACTGCTTCGCTTATCATTGAGGTCGAATCAGCAGTTATAAAAACATATTCGCACTTACTTAAAAAATCCGCTATCGGATTTACTCTATTCTTAGAAAAAATAACCTTATATGCAAACTCATAACCATCAAACAGAGCTTCAATCTCTTGTGATGTACGAGGTGATGATGTGACAGCGATTTCATACTCACTAAAAAGCTCAAATATTCTATCGAGGTACTCTTTTATCTCTTTAACACTCATTCTATAAACACTATTTTGTCCACCAATAATAATTGCTACAGATTTTTTCAAAGGCTCATACAGATTAAGTGGCTTTGAGTAACTAAAATTTGCATCCATCTCTATAATGTTACTCTGTTTTGGAGGCTTATCATGGCTTTGCGCATAAATATAATCAAAATCATATCTAAAACCACGTGGAAGCATTAAGGTGATTGATTTTAAGTTGTATTTTTTAGAAACTATTTTATTTAGATAGTAGGTAGATGACCCAGTTGAGACAACATAATTAAATGAACTAAAATCTCTTGGTCTAGTATTAAAAATGAATTCTGTATAAATTCTAAAAAAATCTAAAATATATGAAAGATTTTTAAAAACTTTATATTTAAATGCTACATCTACTATCTCGTATTTTGCACCAAAATATTTAGCATATGCAATAGACTGATTAACATGTCCAGCTCTACCATCGCTTAAGATTAAAATTTTCATAGTTTCCATCTATTGTGCATCCAAAACCATTGTGAGGGGTAAGCTTTAACTACATCCTCTACAGCATCGTTGCACAACTGTGTAATATTTTTAATATCTTCATCTTTATTACCCACAGGTTCATACTCAATTGGCTCATTAATAATTACTTTATATCTGCCATTGTTATCTCTTGTCATAAATATTGAAAGAAGTAGAGGATTATATTTTAGTTTCAACATTGCCACTGATGTCGTTGTCATAACATCGCGACCAAAAAATGTTGTTCTAACGCTATTTTGATGACCTGCTTTTTGATCAATTAATAGTCCTAAAGAGGCATTTTGTTTAATAACTTTTATCATCTGCATAATTGCATTTTTTTTATAAATATTTCTATTTCCATGCATCTGCCTAAAAGGTGTCGTAATATTATCTTCAATCAGCGCATTATTTCCTCTGCGCCCAATTCCCGTAAGTGCAAAACCATTTACTGCCATAAATTGAGCCAGAAGTTCCCAATTGCTAAAATGAGCTGTAACATAGACTTTAGCATCATCACTTTTATACCTATTTAACCTCTCTACAGCCTCATCTACGTTAGTTACCAATGAATTAATATCTAACTGTTTATTTATCATCAAAATAATTTCAGCTACAGTTTTTGAAAGTTCTATATAACTCTGTTTTGCCAAACTCTCAATTTCTATCTCATTTTTTTCTACAAACGATAGAGTAAGATTTTTAATCGTAAGTTTTCTTCGCCTCTTATCTAGTCTGAACAGCGAAAGTGCAATAAATTTAAAAATTTTATATACTAATGACTTAGGCATAATTGATGCCAAAAAAATCAAAAATTTAACAAAAAAATACTCTAACATTTCGCGCATTATTAATCCTAAATAAAAAAGTAATTATAGTATAATCTACGCCAAAGATTAAGATAGGTGTAAATATGAAAATATTAGTTACTGGTGGTGCGGGTTATATTGGTAGTCATGTTGTAAAACAGTTAGCCATAGAGAGTAAATATAATGTTACTGTTTTAGATAATTTATCTACTGGCCACCAACAGACTATTGATTCACTTAGTAAAATGTTTCAAGACGTTTCTCGTTTTGTATTCATTAAAGCTGAGCTTTCAGACTTTAAAAAAGTTAGTGAAATATTAAAAAATGGCAATTTTGATGCCATACTTCATTTTGCTGCGAGCATTGTTGTTCCTGAATCTGTAGAGAACCCTATGAAGTACTATCTGAATAATACTGTAAACACTGCTAACCTTATAAATGAGTGTATCAATAATAGCATTAATAATTTTGTTTTTTCATCAACAGCTTCAGTATATGGTGAGCCTACAGAAATACCAATTAAAGAGACAACACCTAAGAATCCTATTAATCCATATGGTAGCAGTAAGCTTATGAGTGAAACAATCTTGCAAGATGCAAAAAGTGCTAATGAAAACTTTAACTACGTAATTTTACGCTACTTTAACGTAGCTGGTGCAGACATTGAAAATAGAATTGGTCAGAGTTTTCCAAATTCAACACACCTAATTAAAATTGCTGCACAAACTGCACTTGCTAAAAGAGATGGTATGTCAATTTTTGGAGATGACTATGATACTCCTGATGGAACATGTCTAAGAGATTATATTCATATAGATGACTTAGCAGACGCTCATGTTAAATCGCTTGAATATATGTTCTCTCATAAAAAAAGTAATATATTCAATTGTGGTTATGGGCATGGTTTTAGTGTAAATGAGGTAATTGCCACAATGAAGAGTGTAACTAAAATAGATTTTGATGCTAAATTTGAACCAAGACGAGCAGGTGACCCATCAATCCTAATCTCTGATAACACTAAGATTAAAAATGAGCTAAACTGGTCGCCAAAATATGACGACCTTGAAGTTATCTGTAAAACTGCATTTGATTGGGAAAGTAAAATTTAACTAAAAAGTTTTGCAACCATAGCTTGAGCTTCACTCTGAATATTTTTTAAATGCTCAGAGCTTATAAAACTTTCTGCATATATTTTATAGATATCTTCCGTCCCAGATGGACGAAGTGCAAACCAACCGTTTTTACTTACAACTTTTAAGCCACCAATTGGTGCACTGTTTGAAGGGGCATTTGTTAAAATTGCCTCTATTTTTTCACCAGCTAGAGTATCCTCTTTTAAATCTTCAGGTAAAAGATTTTTTAAAATTGATTTTTGCTCACTAGAAGCTGGTGCATCCAAACGTTCATAAATAGGTGAACCAAACTTCTCTTCTAAAGCTTTGTAATGCATACCAGGGTCGCGTCCAGTTTTTGCAGTAATCTCAGCTGCAAGTAGACACATAATTATTCCATCTTTATCTGTTGACCAAACAGTGCCATCTTTACGTAAAAAACTAGCCCCAGCACTCTCTTCCCCACCAAAAGCAACCGTACCACTATAAAGTCCATCAACAAACCACTTAAAGCCTACTGGAACCTCATCTACAACTTTGCCTAAATCATTTGCTACTCTATCTATCATAGAGCTACTTACTAATGTTTTACCAATTTTTAAGTCACTCTTCCAATTTGGACGGTTTTGCATTAAGTAGTTAATTGCAACACTCAGATAGTGGTTTGGGTTCATTAGTCCAACACTTTTTGTGACAATCCCATGACGGTCAAAATCTGTGTCATTTCCAAATGCTATATCGAAATCATCTTTGTACGCAACAAGCCCCGCCATAGAGTATGGTGATGAACAATCCATACGTATTTTTCCATCTTTATCGCAATGCATACATGAAAAAGTTGAATCTAAATGGTCATTAAAAGTTACCATATTCAGATCATACCTCTTTTTTATAGCACTGTAATATTCAAGTCCAGAGCCACCCATAGCATCTGCGCCAATCTTAATGCCTGAATTTTTAATAACTTCAATATCTATAATATTTTCTAAATCATCAACATAAGGTGTAACATAGTCATACTCTTCTAGGTACTTACTACTTAAAGCTTCACTAACGCTAATCTTTTTTACACCATTTAATGAATTTTTCAAATACTCATTTGCACGTATTTGTATCCAACCAGTAACATCAGTATCAGCAGGTCCACCATGCGTTGGGTTATATTTGAAACCACCATCGCTTGGAGGATTGTGAGATGGCGTAATTACGATTCCATCGCTTAACTCACCACCTTTTGCATTTTGAGTTAAAATTGCGTGAGATATAACTGGTGTAGGAGTAAACCCACCATTTTGTGCGATTGCAACATTTACACCATTTGCACATAACACTTGCAAAGAACTAAGTTGCGCTGGATATGAAAGAGCGTGTGTATCCATTCCCATAAAAAGAGTTCCACCAACACTTTGCTCTTTTCTATAGTCACAAACAGCTTGAGAAACGGCTAAAATGTGATTTTCATTAAAACTTTTTTTCAATGAGCACCCACGATGACCAGAGGTTCCAAAACTAACAGCTTCACCTATATTTGAAATATCTGGAGCAAGTGTGTAGTAAGCAGATATCAACTCAGGTACATTTATCAAAATAGACTTTGGTGCTTTTAGCCCAGCTAATGGGTGTAGACTCATTTATCTTCCTTCTTCTGTATTTTCAAAAATAGTACACCCAAAGGTGGTAGTGTCATTTCAATTGAATATTCACGATTATGCATAGCAATTTTTTCTGCCTTTAATACACCAGTATTACCTATGTTATTACCACCATAATAACTAGATTGCGAATTAAAAAATTCAATCCAATCTTCATTTTGTGGAACACCCAAACGGTAATGATTGCGTGTAACGTCAGAAAAGTTACAAATAGCAATAATACTTTCATCCTCTTTATCACTTTTACGAACAAAGCTAAAACAGTTTTGATGATTATCTTTTTCATCAATCCACTCAAAACCATCATGCTTTTCATCATACATATAAAGCGCAGGATAAGAGCGATAAATTTGATTTAAATCTGAAACAAGCTTAAGTATTCCTCTGTGAAGAGGATACTCTAACAGATGCCAATCTAGGCTCTGTTCATAATTCCACTCAGCAAATTGGGCAAATTCACCACCCATAAAAAGCAGTTTTTTCCCAGGGTGTGCACTCATATATCCATACATTGAACGAAGATTTGAGAATTTATTCTCGTAACTCCCTGGCATCTTATTTACCATTGAGCCTTTCATATGAACGACTTCATCATGGCTTAAAGGCAGTAAAAAATGTTCATCAAAAGCGTACCACATACTAAAAGTAAGATGATGGTGGTAATATTGACGGTGAATAGGATCTTGCTTCAAATATTTAATACTATCATGCATCCAACCCATATTCCACTTAAAGCCAAAACCAAGTCCACCAACAGAAGTAGGACGAGTAACCATTGGCCATGCACTTGATTCTTCTGCCATCATTAAAATATCATCATGCTCTTCATAAGCACGTTCATTTAGTTTTCTTAAAAAATCAATCGCTTCAAGATTCTCTTTTCCGCCATATTTATTTGGAATCCACTCACCCTCTTCTCTTGCATAATGCAGATATAGCATAGAGGCAACTGCGTCAACTCTAATACCATCAATATGGTATTTATCTAGCCAAAATAGAGCACTACTAAGTAAAAAAGAACGAACTTCACTGCGTCCATAGTTAAAGATAATGCTACCCCACTCAGGATGGTACCCTTGCCTTGGATCATCATGTTCATAAAGTGCAGTACCATCAAAATTAATTAGACCATGCATATCTACAGCAAAATGTGAAGGTACCCAATCCATAATTACACCAATGCCCGCTATGTGAAGAGCATCAATCAATGCCATTAAATCATGTGGCTCGCCATGTCTTGAAGTTGGCGCAAAATAACCAGTAACTTGGTAACCCCAAGAACCAAAATATGGATACTCAGTAAAAGGCATAATCTCAACATGCGTATAGTTCATTTTCAATAGATATGCAACTAATTCATCTGCAAACTCTAGGTAAGTTAAAAGACGATTATCTTCATCCTCTTTTCTACGCCATGAACCTAAATGGACCTCATAAATACTTACAGGAGCGTCATGCGCGTTATGTTTTTTTCGCTCTTTCATCCATTTTTTATCATTCCACTTAAATCCGCCAATACTCTTTATAATAGAAGCTGATTTTGGAGCCTCTTCACAATAAAAAGCATAAGGATCACTCTTTTCGTGGACGATATTATGGTGTTTAGAGACTATATGATACTTATAAGAAAGCCCCTCAGTTACACCTTCAATAAAACCTTCCCAAATACCAGAACCATCTGAGCGCAAATGTAATGGATGCGCATCAACCTCATAATTATTAAAGTCCCCCCGAACACTAACACTTTTTGCATTTGGAGCCCATACAGCAAAAATAACACCCGCTCTCTTTTTACGCACTAAAATATGCGCACCCATTTTTTCATACAATTTTGTATGATTACCCTCTTTAAAAAGATAGATATCCATTTCCTCAAAAAGTGAAACGTCATAATATATTTGGTGTTTGTTTGTCATCTTAACTCCCCCGTTAATAACTACTGATGCCGCCTACTATTTCTCTTAGCCATAGCTAGTTCATAAATATCTGTATAAGAAGTTGCTGCATCATCCCAACTAAAATGTTTTTCCATTGCATTAACAATTAACTTTTTTATAGCCTTTGGATGATTATACCATGTATAAACTGCCCATCCAACTGTATTAACTAAAGCATTTGACGTAGCATCGTAAAATTTAAAACCTGTTCCATTCTCACTAAGTGGCTCATAATTTTCAATTGTATCATCTAGCCCACCAGTTGCCCGCACAATAGGTAGTGTTCCATAACGTAAGCTATATATCTGATTAAGTCCACATGGTTCAAAGTTTGATGGCATTAAAAAGAAATCACTTCCAGCTTCAATTTTATGTGCTAAATCATTTCTGTAACCAATGAAACAAGCAAACTTATTAGGGTATTTCGCAGCTATATCGCTAAAAAAATGCTCAGCCCAATACTCACCAGTTCCAAGTAGAATAATTTGGACTTCTAACTGTAAAAGATCCCAAATAGAAGCTGCTAATAAATCTATTCCCTTTTGTTCTGCAAGACGTCCAACAAGTCCAATAACTGGAACCTTTTTATCTTGCTTTAGCCCAAACTCTTTTTGTAAATCTTTTTTACAAGTAGCTTTACCTTTCATCTTTTTAGTATCATAGTTTGATGCAATCAACTTATCAATTGAAGGATTCCACTCGTTATAATCAACTCCATTTAAAATTCCAAAAAGCTTATCACTATGATGAGAAATTGTCTCTTCAAGTCCACAACCAAACTCAGTAGTTTTTATTTCTTGCGCATATTTATTACTGACAGTAGTTACAGCGTCAGTATGAGCAATGGCACTTTTAAGAAAATTAACCCCATCATGTTCTTCTAAATCGTGGTGATTAAAATGGTACCAACCAACATCAAGTACATCCATAATGCCCTTATAAAATTGACCTTGATGTTGCATATTATGAATAGTAAAAACAGAAGCACAATTAGAAAATGTTTCATCATTTATGTAATGAGTATTTAAAAAAAGTGGTGCAACTGCTGTATGCCAATCATTTGAGTGTAAGATATCTGGTTTGAAATGCAACTTTTTTGCCAGTTGCATAGATGCTCTTGTAAAGAAAACAAATCTATTGTCATTATCTGGGAAAGAAAACCCTCCCTCGCCATAAAGTCCTTTGCGACCAAAGAAATGTTCATGCTCTATAAAGTAGATTGGTACATCACCAAGCCTTCCCTCTAAAACACCAGCCCAAGCTTCCCCCATACTCCCCATAGGAACACCCATTTCACCCTCTAATGGTGTCAAATTTGACTTATCTACAATATAGTAACGAGGCATTACAACACGAACATCATGTCCCATTTTTTTAAGTGCTTGTGGCAACGCGCTAGCAACATCAGCAAGTCCACCACTTTTAGCAAATGGTGCAACTTCTGATGCAATAAATAGAATATTCATATTAATCTCTCCCTAATAATTTCGCGCCACTCATAGCAGCATTTGTTAGTTCTGTTTTTTTAATTTCTAAACTATTAAGTGAAAAAGCTGGTGCATACTCTTTAATACTATTCTTTACTAAATCAAGTAAATAAACATTTTTTTCAACTACACCACCACCTAAAACTAAAACTTTTGGATTAAAAAGAGTGATAGCCGTAGCTATAGCATGAAGTAAGGCATCTTCAAATTGTGAAGCAATTTCACTACCTTCTTGTTTTAGTTTTTGCAAATTGACATTTTCATCTTTTGTCCACTTTTGTAGTGCAGAACCTGATGCAAAAAGTTCAATGCAGTTGTCTTTTCCACAACCACATTTAAATGGTGCCATCTTATATGGTATATGCCCAATTTCTCCAACAAGATTAGAGTTTGAGTGAACAAGTTTCCCGTTTTCTACAAAACCACTTCCAATTCCAGTCCCAACATAAATTGCTACTAAATTTTTCTCTTTAAAGTGGTCAGCTTCTGCAATTACTGCGCAATTTAAATCGTTTTCAATCTCTAGTCTTAACTCATACTTCTCTTCAAAATATTGTTTTATCTCTTTCTTGCTAACTTTTATGTTTGGCGCTGAGATTATAACGCCATCTTTGACCTGTCCAGCGTAAGAGATTCCAACAAAATTAATATCTTTATATTGATTTAATTTACTCTCTACATATTCTACTAAATCTAACGCTACGCTTGAATTGTTCTCATGAATTATTTCACCAGTACCGTGAATTTCAGCTCTTAAGTTTGTTCCACCAATATCAATATAGAGTTTCATCTATTTTGCAGTTATGCTATGATAAATTTTTTCATACTCTAATGCGCTATTTTTCCAACTAAAATCTTGGTTCATATTATGACGTTTAATTTTTCGTAAAAGCTGTTTTTGATTATATAGTTTAACCGCATCTATGCATGAGTGAACCAAGGCATCTTGATTCATCTCTTCAAAGACTATACCAAAACCACTATCATCATTTGAATTAAACTTTTCAATACTTTTAACACTATCTTTAAGTCCACCAACAGCTCTTACAATTGGAATCGTCCCATAATTCATTGCAATCATCTGGTTCAATCCACATGGCTCAAAAGCTGATGGCATCAACAAGTAATCAGCTGCCCCATACATTCTTCGTGAAGTTTTTTCATCATAACCAAAACGAACATGCACATTTTCATATTTTTGGGCAACTTTTGTAAAAGCCTTATGATACTTATCTTCACCATCTCCTAAAATTGCAATATTTACATCTAATGATGCAATATCTTTTAGGCTATTAATTAATAGTTCCATCCCTTTTTGCCATGTAAATCTACCAATGAAAATAAATAGAGGTCTCTTTTCATCTAAGAGTTCAATACTCTCTAAAAATTTTCGTTTATTGGTCTGTTTTTCAGACATTAGTTTTGCATCATAATTTTTCCACAATGCATTATCTGTTTTCGGTGAAAAATCTTTTATATCTATGCCATTTAAAATGCCACTTAATTTATGACTATGAACTTGCAAGAAGCCCTCAAGCCCAGAACCATATTCGTGAGTTAAAATCTCTTCTGCATAACTTGGACTTACAGTTGTAATGTGATTACTATAAGCAATCCCAGCTTTTAAAAAATTTATATCACCATAATATTCTAATGCCTCTTGAGTAAAATAGTCTTGACTTAAGTCTAACCTATCTAAACTACTTTTTTCAAAAACACCCTGATACGCAAGGTTATGTATAGTAAAAACAGTCTTTACATCTAATTTTTTCTCTTTTACTAAAGGTGCACACAGTGCACTTTGCCAATCATTTAGATGCAGTACATCAAAAGATGTTGCAAAGTTTTGCACAAAATAGATAACTGCATGAGAAAATAGTCCAAATCGAATATCATTATCTTCATAACCACTACTAGCTGTGCCATATAGATTATCTCGTTCGCTTAAAATTTCAGAATATAAAAAGTAGCATTTCAGACCATTATAGAGAGCAAAAAAGTATTCAACCTCATAATTTATAGAATCTAAAATAATCTTAAAAGTAACACCACTTGAAGATATATCGAATTTTTCTTTATTTACACTTTTGTATAGGGGCATAATAAGTGTAACATCTACATTTTCTGATAACGCTTTAGGCAGGGCGTAAGAGACATCTGCTAAACCGCCACTTTTAGCAAATGGATAGATCTCACTTGAAACAAACAGGGATTTAAGACTCACCAGCTTCTCTCAATAGCTTAGCACTACGTTCTGGTTCAACTGGATTTATCAAAGTATCAGTTGAAAGTTCAAAACCACCATGACGATAGATTCGTGGCATTATACGAATATTAAAACCACAAATTGCATCTATCTGCTCATGAAAATCACTAGTATCAAAACTTTTCTGCATTGGTGGCATAGAAAAAGATAAGTTAAAGTCAAACTTTCCAAGTTGCGTACGCATTCTTTGAAATAAATCATGCAAAAGATGTGCTAATGAGTGCATATCATCATCTTCTATCTGATTTAATTTACAAAATGTTTTTTTACTAGAAGCTATCATTACTTCAAATGGGTAAGCACTTGCATATGGACAAAATGCTACAAAACTACCATTTTGAGTAACAATACGCTCTTTACTTGTAAGCTCTTGAGTAACAATATCATCTAAAATTGCGCGTCCTGTCTTTTTATAGTGCTCATAATTTCTCTCTAGTCTTCTAACAACATTTTTAGGGATTGTCGGAAGTCCTATTATTTGAGTATGTGGATGTTGTTGCGTAGCACCAGCTGCAACTCCATCATTTTTAAATACTGAAATGTAAGATATACGACCATCTCCATGCAAGTCTACAATTCTCTGAGCAATAGTACGTAACCAAGTATAGAACTCATCAACACTAAACTCACTCATGTGACTCAAATGCCTTGGAGTATCAATAATTACCTCATGCGCACCAAAACCTTCCCAATTACTATATATTCCATCTGATTTAGTCATCTTTGATGCTTCAATCTGAACAGCTCTGTATAGATTTGGTACAACTCTACTTTTCCAACCCATACTATTTGCATCACCATCATTTCTAATAGCAAAAAGTTCTGATGGAGTTTTATGTTCACTTCCCTCACAAAAAGGGCACTCAATCATATGAACATCTTCCTCTTCCCATGCCATATAATCAGGTCTATGAAGACGTTCAGGAGCGATTATTACGTAATTATCGCTTAATAAATCATAACGCATATCAGACATTATTCACCTCAATAGAGCCTTTTAGAGTGAAGTTTTTAGAAAATGGCAACATGAATGCCATACTAATTTGTTGAGTTGTAAGGTCAAAACCCATCTCACTTTGAGATACTGTTTTTAACGGATAATATAAAAAGTTTACTCTCTCATCCACTGAAATAGTAATTGATTTATTAAGATGAGTATCTAAAAGTTCAATTTTTTTAACCCCTTCAATCATCCCGCCATCACTTACTACATCACCATTTATTAACAGATGGTTATGATCTGCGAAGTGAAAATTTAGCTCCATTGCATAAGTAAACAGTCTTTGGCTTACTGTGCTAAATTGCACAGAAAAATCAAAACCATTATCGCGTGGCTTAAAACTTTTACTAAGCTCAGAATTTTCTTTATGAGGTAAGAAGATTCCACCCTTTCTCTCAAACTGAATTTTTTTACTAGAACTTTTATATTTAAATGGCTGATTAGTAAAATCACCATATTCATGAAAATTACAATGCTTAAAACTAGTAAGTGTTAAACTTTCATCTGTTATGTGGTCTATAAAAGAATTTTTAACATACCAATCATATGTAAGTGAATCTTTTAGTTCATCAGAAATATCAAAAGCCATAGCATGAATTGTATCTATCCCATCAGTTGATGGTTCGTGCTCTTCATGTCTGTTTTCTTCTAAAATCTTAGCGTGGTATGATTCTTTACGCCTTGTTAAACAGTTTTGCCAATTGAACATATCACTTCTTGAATCAAACTCAATTAACTGCCCAGATGCTTTCTCATCAAAACGTAAAATATACTCTTTACCAACAGATTTTACTTTTGTGTAACCATCAATTGATTTATCATCTACATCTATAACTGTACTATTTCCATAACGTTCATTTTCTGCGCCAATTAAAAACCTATATGCATTATCTCTTAAATTTGGCAGATAAAGTCCACCAAAAACGCCATGCCACAGAACATCATTTGTCTGAAATTTATAAAGATAATCTTTAAATTTTGAATTTTTAGTATCTTGTTGAGCACGTGAGAGTTCTAACATTCTTTTATGAATACGGTTACTCTCATCATACTTTACAAAAAAGTTTTTCCAGATACCACCTTTTAAAAATTTAATGCCCTCTTCATCAAACTTATCATGACCCATATGCTCTTTAAACTCTTCAAGTTTTGCAGCATCATCAGCTTTTAGGCTCCACTCACCCATCTCAAAATATGAAACATTTGGCAGGTACGCTATTCCCTTTGGTCTATTAGATGAATAATATTCACTAAAGTGTTGAGGCTCTATTTTTTCATCTTCTAAAACAGATTCTACAAATTTTTCAAGCCACTTTTTCTCATAAACCCACTCATGAGTCCCAGGCCACATTCCAAATTTTTCAGCATCATCAAAAATAATTGCAGCGCTGTTTTTTTCATGATTAATACTTTTTACAGCTTCTACTGCACTCTCAACACTCATAAAAGGCAAAGCGTAACGTAACTTCTTACTAATTGGAAAAAGTCCAAGCTCATGGGCTCCCTCTTCTGTCATGTAATAGCTATCTAACTCATCTTCATTAAAACCTGTACATTGAAAATGGTAATCATCTATTACTGTGTACTCAATACCTGCCTCTTTTAAATCAGGTATAAGTGCTGATTCCCATACACGTTCAGTAAGCCACATACCTTTTGCTTTAACACCAAACTTTTTCTCAATAGTAGTGTTTAATTTTTTTATTTGGGCTACTCTATCATTTGAGGGAATAACACTTAAAATTGGTTCATAATAACCTGCACTAAAAAATTCTAATGAACCTTTGTCAGCTAATTTTTTCATTTGAGAAAAAAGTTTTGGATGGAACTGTTCAATCTGCTCTAAAAGCCAACCACTACAGTGTACTGAAAAACGAAATTCAGAATAACGACTCATTACCTCAAAAAAAGGTCCATAACACTTCTGTACACCATCATCAATAACCTCTTTAAAGTTATCTACTGGTTGATGCATATGTATTCCAAACAATAACGCGGTCTTTCTATTACTCATACCTTTTACCCCTTATATAAACCAATTAGCACCATAATCTTCATTTAAGTCCATTGCAAGAGCTCCAAATCCTGGAAGTGTTTGAACTATTGTTCCATTTTGCTCAATTTCAAAACGTAAATGAACTTTATCCATATCTTCAAATAGATCACGTTCAATGTAAATTTCAATCAATTCATGAACGTTCATAATAATCTCTGACTTACTTGCATTTTCTTCTATTTTCATAGTAAATGTTTTTTCTAACTCTTCTATAATTACTCTAAGTGTTGAACTGGTTCCTACAAGTTCTGATACATCACCTTGAAATGCAGTATAGATATTGCCCTGTTCATCTTGCCCGTAATGGATTTGTGAAATAGGTCCACGAACTCTATCCATAGTTGAATAAAGCTTACTCTCATCAATAATTCCAGCACCAATCCACTCAAAGAATGAGCTATCGTTCCCGTCAATTTTAGGACGTATTGGAAATTGTGGTTGAATCATAAATGAAGCTGTACTTTTATGTTCAAGTATCGGTTCAAATAGGTCAGCTGGCGGAGTCATTTTCATTAAATCATATATCTCAATCAAATGCTTACGAAATAGTGTGTCAAATTCTAGTGCGAAATCTGTATGATGATCATCTCCATACCACCAATACCAATCACTACACTCAGATGCTAGAAAATGAAACTTTATCTTCTCTTCTACTTCGTCGCTGAAGCTTTCACCTCTATTTGCATAGTCACGTCTTGTCTGAAAAACTAACTCCCACGCACGATTTTTTTCACTACTTCCTGACCATGTTGTAAAATCACCATTTATCCAACTCCCTGGTGCTAAACAATCTAACTCTCTTGTAGTTGTGTTTGCAACTTCATCCATTGTGACAGTATTACACCAAGATGTTTGATCTAATGTTTCATATAATTTCGTAAAGAAAGGATAAGCATTATCATGAAAAAACTCCCATGCATTTTCACCATCAAGTATCACAAAAGCAGTATCAGAATCGCTATTTGCAATCGGTTCAATAGCATTTAAAAAATGCTCAACTGCATCTTCTGCTTTATAAAACCTATATGTAAATCCAATTAAATCACTTAAACCATGATCTCGAAATCCCATACTTAAATCATTGAATTTATAAGCATGATAGAGGTTCGCTCTATCATCATTTTTTAGAGACTTAAACAAAATTGCTTCATCAGTTGCAATCCACTTAATCCCTAAAGAGCGATAAATATCACTGCTTGCTTCATCAACTGCACCCTCAGCTGGCCAAAAACCGATTGGATCAATTTTAAAAGTCTCTTTATAGAGTTCAATAGCACGTTCTACTTGAATTTTTGCATCTTCTTTCAAAGATACAAAGTTATCTACAATAGGAGCGTGAGGATTTGCCTCACGCGCAGTTGCCATATTAATTAAAAGTGGTAATATTGGATGATTATATGGAGTTGTTGAGAGTGCTATTTGTCCACTTTTTTGAAGTTTTGCATAAAAAGGCAAAATTGTTTGGACAAACTTTGTTAGTTCATCTAAAAAATTTTGCTTATCCTCTTGCGTAAAATTCCGTCCCTTTTGCATTAAACCTGATACTACACTACTGTTTTGACGGATATAAACACCACACCAAGAAATCATAAACATAATTTCTAAATCGATAAGTTCACTATCGCTAAATTCTTCTTGATTAAATAGCTCATCAAAACGCTTTAACGGTCTTACCATTGTGTCATAATTTGATGACTTACAAGTTTTAATTAATGATTTTTTATCTTCACTTCCAACTCCACTAGGATGTTTAATCCAAAGAGATAAAAAATAGTCATTTTTAGTAGGTTCTTCATAAAGATTAATCTGTTCAATCAGCGGTGGAGTTACATTAAATGTAGCTTTTAAACTTGGGTACTTTGAAAGTATCCAAGGCATATCGTAATAATCTTTTATACTGTGTAAAAAAACCCAAGGCATACGCATGATACCGCTACCATCTCGGTAGTCTGGTTGGTGCATATGCCACATAAAACTAAGATTTAAAGATTTATCCATCTATTTTTCTGCCCAAGTTTTAATTTTTTTCTCATAATCTCTAAAAAGTTTTTTACCACTTTTTGCATCTTTTGCCTGAATATAAAAATTCAGATTGTCACAATATTGATCTGGTATCATTAAAATCCAGTCATTATCACCGTGCCAAATTTTAACTCCATCTACACTTGAAGATTTTTTATCTTTTGCATCCTCTAAGAACTTACGCATCATCTTGCCCTTAAGCTCTTGAGAACATGGAAGTTGCATATATTTATAGTAAAAATCTTCGATTTTAGTAACAATTTCAGATAGTTTAATACCTTGACGAGCCGACATTTCCATTATTTTCAAACTTGCATACATGCTATCTCTATGAAGTGAAAACTCTGTAAATGCGAAATTTCCATCAACTGTTGCAACCAAATCATACTTTGCTAATTGATCTGCTCCAAGCGTAAAGTATTTTCCACGTCTAATTGATAAATGAGTAAAATGGCTGTCCATAATATCTGGTGCCCATGTTGGCAATAACACACGAAGTTTTTTACTACTTCTTGATTCTAAATTCATTAGATACAAAATTACAAGTAGTGCCATATCTTTTGCTAAAACTTCGCCATTATCGGCAATAATTCTTAACTTTTGACCATCTGGGTATATCATAAATCCCATATCGTAATCTAATCTTTTTACAATAAGAGAGACATTCTCTTCAGACTGCTTTTTAAGTATGTCAATATTTGAAAGTTTTTTAGTATCTTTGTAGGCATTTAAAATAATATTATCAATGTTCAACTCATTTATTATGTCAGGGAAAACATTAGTTGTACCACCATGAAGTACATCCACAACGACTTTACAATTATCGCACTGGAACATATGTTGATTAAACTTATCTTTTAATCCAGCCTTATAGAATCTTACTTCACTTTGATATGGGCTCTCTTCTACTTCACCAATTTTGTTATACTCCACACGTCTAAACTCACCTTTAAAAAAGGCTTTTTCAATTGATTTAGTTATACCACTCTTTACTCTCAGTCCCTCTTCATTAAAAAATGTAATCTCTGTGCTAGTTGGATCATCTAAATTTTGTTTAAAATGAACTCCCCCACTAATGTCAGCATCATGTGCTATGTTATAACGAAGAACAGTAGACACCATACTCTTCACATCAATTACATTGACACCAGCTGAGAGAATACCACCTAAAAATGCACGCTTTAACATTCTTGCACTCTTGCTATTATCACGAGAGACGTATACAGTAGATCCTACTGGAAGTTGCGCTGCAAATGCTTCAGCTAATTTAATTGACATTTCACATGAAAGTTCAACATTTGACTTACCAATAACACTACCATTTTCAAAAATAGAATTTTTATATTTATCGCCCCAAACTACATTGTTGCTTACAATTGACGCTGAGTCAATTTTTTTATTTGGCCATATTGTTACATCTTGTTCTATACTTGCTAGTTGCCCTATTTCACAACCCTCTGCTAGTATTAAACCAGATTTTGCTTTAACGTTTTTTTGAATTTTATTATTATTACATATTACACAACCATCAAGTTCAGCACCACGATCTACTTTTACATCATTCCAAAAGACACTATTTCTTATTTTACAATTATCACCAATATCTACATTATCGCCAATAACAACGTTATTAAGCTTACAATCTTTTCCAATAGTTACATTTTTACCTATTATTACTTTTCCAATTACCTCTACTGATTCACAAAGAAAATACTCCTCTTCACAAATAAGTACACCATCTGGTCGCTCATAACTAATACCATCTGGTTCAATATCTATTTTACCACTTAAAATATCTTCATAAACTTCACGATAGCTCTCAGGATTTCCAACATCTCGCCAATAACCTGTAATATTATATGAAGTTAATGCAATCCCTTCTTGCATTAAATGTGGAAATAAATCTTTTCCAAAATCAAAATTTTTATCTTTTGGAATGTGATCTAGAATCTCTGGCTCAATTACATAAATACCTGTATTAATTGTGTCACTAAAGACTTCTCCCCAGCTTGGTTTTTCTAGGAATTTCTCAATTCTATCATCTTCATTTGCAATAACTACACCAAACTGAAGAGGATTGTCTACAGAGGTGAGAGTAATAGTAAGCTTTGAACGTTTCTTCTTATGATGTTTAAAAATCTCTTTAAAATCATAATCAGTAACCAAGTCACCACTAATGATTACAAAGTTTTCATCACCAATTAAATCTTGGGCTAACTTTACAGCCCCGGCAGTACCATAATCATTATCTGGAACAACATACTCTATGTTAATTCCAAACTTGCTTCCATCTTCAAAATAATCTTTTATAATTTCAGGTTTAAAGTAGAGTAAAACAATAAAATCGGTGATTCCCTCATCACGCAATTTCATCATTGTATGTTCCATCATAGGTCTATTTATAATAGGTAACATCGGTTTTGGTCTTGAATTTGTTAGTGGTTGGATTCTGGTTCCAAACCCTCCTGCCATTACAACTGCTTTCATTAGCTGTACTCCCTATATTACATTATTTTTCTTATTATAGCTTAAGTAAAGAGTTACTACTATTAAATGGTGAAGAAACAAGCGAACATTCTGGTTCAACTTCCCAAGTTTTACCATTAATTCTATACCCAAACTCGTAATTATCAGCAGTTTTTATAATTTTTGTGATTGAGTACTCACCACTTTTTTTCTTCTTCATAGCTTCAGGTTTCCACTCATTCCACTCCCCTAAAACCTCAATACTACTAATTCCATCATCTGAATTAAAACTAAAAGTCACCCATGCCTTGTTCGTTTTTTTTGTTATCTTTATCATTAGTTCTCCTTAATCTAAGTAAGTCAATCCTTCCAATAACTCATTTGGAACACTATATTTTTGTGACACAATTTCATCAATTTCTTTAAGAGAATATTCACCTTTATTGTAAACAATAATTTTATTTGAATCTTTTGATTTCTTCAAATGTTCAACTGCACCAATAACAAATTTAAAAGCCATCATCCTATCATATACAGTAGGATTGCCTCCACGCTGAATATGCCCTAAAATACTAACACGAGTCTCTAGTCCAATCTTCTCTTCAAGCCATGAGGCAATTTCAGCTGTTTTTTCAGTACCCTCAGCAACAACTGCTAAAATATACCGACGTCCATTTTCAACTTCTTTTTTAAGCTTATCTTCTGTAACTTCTTTAACAAATTCAACTTCTGGAACAATACATATTTCTGCACCACTAACTATAGCAGAAATTAATGCTAAATAACCACAATCTCTTCCCATTACCTCAACTACAAATGCACGATTAAAAGATGCTGCTGTATCTCGTATTTTATCAAGCGCGTCACGAACAACATTTAGAGCTGTATCTACCCCTAAACAGTACTCTGTTCCATAAATATCATTATCTATAGTAGATGGAACTCCAACAAAATTAACAGGAAAATCTTGACTAAATTGATTCATTGCTCTAAATGAACCATCTCCACCAAGTACAACAAGACCATCAATACCATGTTCTTTTAAGTTATCATAGGCTTTTTGACGATGTTCTAATTCAAAAAAACGTTTTGAACGAGATGATCTCAAAATTGTTCCACCGTAGTGAACAATTCCAGTTACATCATGATTTGTAGCTTTTTTAATCTTACCATCAATCAAACCCTCAAGACCATCATAAATCAGATATGCATCTTCACCACTTTTATAGACGTGATCGACAAACTTTTTAATTGCAGGATTCATCCCAGGCGCATCACCGCCTGAACACATAATTGCCAATGCCACTTAACATTCTCCTTTTTCTTGGGCAAAGCCCAATAAAAATTCCTCTCACTAAAGCTACTGCTATCGCAGAGAAATTATTTTTATTTTAACCTAAAGCGTCATACATTTTTGTATAGTAATCATTTGCCATGCGACCTGAATCAAAATCTTCTAAAACATCATCCATCGCATTATCAACAATTTCAACCCACTTATCAGGATGCTCATAATACATAGGAATAATTTTATTTTCTAAAATATCCATCATATTTTTATTATCAATTCTATCTTGTTCTTCAATTGGTAGTGTATGATCGACTGGTGGTATAGTAAAAGAGTTATGCTCATCTCTACAAAATTCAGGGTGCCAACCATCAGATATTGAAAAGTGAACAGAACCATTCATACTTGCTGTCATTCCACTTGTCCCACTAGCTTCACGTGTAATTCTTGGCGTATTAAGCCAAATATCGCTACCTTGCTTCATTAAACGTGATAACTCTAACTCATATTTAATTAAAACAGCAACACGACTATAGTGCCGACTCATCACAATTAATTCATTAAAAAGTTCAATAGCACCATGATCAAATGGGTATGGTTTACCTGCCCAGATAACTTGAATTGGATGTTTGCTTCTAGTAACAAGTTCATTAAATCTTTCAAAATCATATTTTAATAGACCTGGACGTTTATACTCAGCAAAACGTCTAGCCCATACTATTGTTAATACATCAGGATCAAAAAGTTTTCCAGTCTGATCTGCCACCTCTTCAAAAAGATTCTTTTTAAGGTGTTTTTTACGAGCAATTACTTCAAAATTTTCATGCTCATCAAGTGCAGTTACAAGAGGTTTATCTACCCAAAAACGTCTATTTTGAGCATTTGTAATTGGAATAATATTTGCGATTCCATCATAATTTTTCCACATATCATTAGCAACTTTTGCATGCATTATAGAAACACCATTAGAAATCTTACAAGTTTTAAGTGCACCAACTGTTAAACTAAAATGCTCATCTGTGTAATCGAGTGTTTTTTGTACCTCTTCAATACTTAGACCTGCAAAAAATCCCATTTTATGAAGCAAATGAACATTATGTTCTTCATTTCCTGCTTTTTCTGGAGTATGAGTAGTAAACACAACATGTTTTCTTAAAGTTTGAAGATCTTTAAAACGTTTATATAATTCAAACACCATAGGAAGTGCATGTCCCTCATTTAAATGATAAACATCTATCTCTTGACCCATAGCTTCTAAAACTTTTGTACCACCAATTCCTAAAACAATCTCTTGAGCAATTCTAGCCTCTTCATTAGCATCATAAAGTTTATGTGTAATTGTACGAGCTAAATAATCATTCTCATCAATATCAGTTGAAAGTAAGAGCATTGGTGCCGTACCAAAGCGCTCAGCTGGTAATAGAAAGGCTTTAACAACAACTGGCTTACCACTAATATCAACTGTAACTTTCACACCTGTATCTTCTAGGAAAAAATACCTTTTACGACGAAACTCTGGTTTTAATGTATTATCTTCATTTCGTGATTGATCATAATAACCATAACTCCATAACATCCCTATTCCAATAGTATGCTGACGAAGGTCATATACACTTCGCATATGAGAACCAGCTAGGAAACCTAAACCACCTGAATATATTTTAAGAGCTTGTGCGATAGCAAATTCCATTGAGAAATAAGCAACTTTCGTTTCATACTGCTTAGCAATATCGTAAGGGAATAAATTCATTTTAACAACTCCGAATTATTTAAATTTTTTTTCTAAAATAGTTTTTCCAAGCTCTACACCTGGTTGATTATATGTATTGATGTCCAACATTAGACCACAAATAGATGTAAGAAGTTCATAATAGATTATTGTCGCACCAATATTTTCCTCGTCTACTTTGTCATAAGTAATTGAATCAACACTAATTCCACTTTGAATAAGGCTCTCTTTAGTCGCAGAACATTGAGCATTTATAAGTTCATTAAATGAATGATTATTAATAAAATCTGTTTTTTCAATATGTTTTAGCGTAATATTTGGCACGCTTAAACTGTTTTGAAAATCATCAACATTAATAAATGTTACAGTTTTATCACGTGGGCCTTCCATAATAAGTTGTAAAAATGAGTGCTGATCAGTTGAACCAATCAAACCAATTGGAGTAAGTCCTACTTTTTTACCACTTTTTGAAATTTTACCAAGTGATTCACCCCAAAGTTGAACATACCATTTACTTAAATTTTCCATATTTGATGCATATGAGAAAATTACATTCATGCACTCTTTACCACTATTTTGTGTGTAATAAAGCGCTTTACGTAAAAGATGATCTTCACGTCTATCAAAAAAGCTTTGCATAAACTCTTCTGCACCATTTAAAATGGCTGTCGCATTAAAACCAGCAAGAACAAGTGGAACTATTCCCACTGCACTAAGTACAGAAAATCTTCCTCCAACATTTAATGGAATATTGTACTGAACGATACCATATTCATCTGCAAATTTTGAAAGTGATGAACCACCATCAGTAATAGCTACAATTTTTTTAGAATCTTCACTATCTAAATCAATATTAAAATACTCTATTGCAACTTTAAAAATTGATGTAGTCTCAATAGTCCCACCTGATTTAGAGATTACTATAAAGGCTGTATTGCTCTTTTTTATTTTTGAGAAAATCTCAGATATATTAACAGGATCTGAGTTTTCTAAAAAATAGACTGGCTTTACACTATCGCTTGGTAACATCTGCATAATAGCTTTTATACCTAAAGATGAACCACCGATTCCAATCACCACAATATTCTCTATAGCAGAATCTAAATATAGTTCACTACCACTTACAGCTTCAACAATAGAAAGAGTCTCTTTAGGCAAACGGTAATAACCGATTTGCCCACTCTCGTTTTCCTCTTTTACTGCTTCATATGCTTTATCCATGAGAGCTAAATGCTCTGAGCTCTCATTTAAAGAAAAATCGTGATGAAATTTTAACACTAGTTACTTCCTACAAATGTTGCCATATCAATTAAACGACTTGTATATCCCCACTCATTATCATACCAAGCAAGAACTTTTACAGTTGTTCCCTCAACCACACTTGTCATATCTGGAATATAAGTAGCACTGTAAGTTGACCCAATAAAGTCACTTGAAACTCTTTTGTCATTATCAATCTCTAATAAACCTTTAAAATTTCCTTCAGCACCAGCGCTCATCGCAGAATTTATCTCTTCAACAGTTACACTTTTTTTAAGGTTAACGGTTAAGTCTACAACTGATACATCAGCAGTAGGTACACGCATAGCGTAACCATTTAGTTTACCCTTCATACTAGGCATAACTTTTGCAATTGCTTTAGCTGCACCTGTTGTAGTTGGAATCATATTCACAGCAGCAGCGCGTGCACGACGCATATCTTTAGCATGTTTAACATCTAAGATATTTTGATCGTTAGTGTAAGAGTGAATTGTAGTCATAAGTCCATTTTCAATTCCAAATGTATCATCTAAAATTTTGGCAATTGGAGCTAAACAGTTTGTTGTACAACTAGCATTTGAGATAACTTTCTCACCATTATATTCATCAGTATTAATATTAAGTACAAATGTAGGTGTGTCATCACCAGCAGGAGCTGATATAACAACTTTTTTAACACTTCCCTTAAGATGTTTACCTGCTGTTTCAGTAGTTGTAAAAACACCTGTACACTCCAACACAACATCAGCACCAGCTGAACCAAAATCTAACTTATCAATATCTCGCTCACGAAACATTGCAACTTTTTTACCAGCAATTTCAATTGTACTATCATCTATAACTTTAGCATCAACACCTTTATGCACACTGTCATACTTAAATAGATACTCAAGCATATCAGACTTCGCTGTTGTATTAATAGCAACTAACTCTAAATCAGCACGCTGCGATACTATTTTTGCTGCTATAATTCCTATACGACCTGTTCCGTTTACTGCTACTTTTATTGCCATTTCATTTTCCTCTTATATTTATTATAAATAAAACCGAGACTTTCTTATAAGAAGTATTTAATAAAAAAATCTGATTCTTAATTCAGCAATTGTACAACAATTACTTATAACATTTTGCTTAATCTTAGATATTTTCATCTATTGGTAGAGTCTGAATAAATTTCATCTCATTTTTACGAAGAAGACGAATCATATTCGTTTTACCTGCCACTCCAACTGGATCACCTGCTGTTAAGATATAACTTTTCTCTAAATCTAAAACATTTTTTTCAAGCCCCTGCTCTACAACAGACTTCATAGTGTGTCCTAAACTTCCAGGTTTTACTGAAAATGCTGGAACAACTCCCCAAACAGCAGTTAGAGCGCGAGCAACTTTTTCATCAGTTGTAACACCATAGATTGGAACAGCTGGACGATAACGCGCAATTTTATTAGCAGATTGTCCTGAAGATGTAATTGCTAAAATTGCATCAACATCTAGTTCATGACTTAATTTTACAGTTGCTTCATCTATACTATCTGTATCGTCCATATTCTCAAAATGATTATATTTATGAAATGGATAATCTTTTTCTGTTGCTCTAATTGTATTAAACATTGTCTGCACAGCTAGAACTGGATTGTGTCCCACCGCTGATTCTTCAGAGAGCATAACAACATCAGTACCATCTAAAACTGCATTTGCAACATCACTAATTTCAGCTCTTGTTGCACGTTCATTTTGCGTCATTGAAAGAAGCATTTGAGTTG
>Ga0316206_1000522_pt1 | contig 49228 bp, 31 predicted proteins | sample 6monthpyrite_MG_FD_204942 | JGI IMG/M metagenome (GOLD analysis project Ga0316206, IMG submission 204942) | Microbial mat bacterial communities from mineral coupon in-situ incubated in ocean water Damariscotta River, Maine, United States -... | ecosystem: Environmental > Aquatic > Marine >...
GGTTTGTCATAACCTGCTAAAAAGGCTCGTCGGACACAACGGGTGATGACGTGATAATACGGTGTATCATCAATTGAAATAAGTTGGCTCCTTGCTGTTGTCATGTTTGTTCCACTAAAATCACTTATGTTACAAAATTTGGTTGCTGAAAACTATGGCAAAATTCCTTTTCTTTGTAGGAATTTTGCCATAGTGCATCATATTAGTTCAATTAACCTCGGTACAGTTTTGTGTTGGCTTATTTTGAAACAGTAAAGCTGTCTGAGAACCTCGATCTTCAACAAAACCTATAAAAACACATTTTATTTATTCGTAGCCAAGACACTCAACGAGTTTTTTACTGTTTCAAAATAAGCCAACACAAAACGTTAAACATTGACTCCCGTTTTTGAAGAAATAATCTAGTTTATTCAAACGGGTCAAGTTAGTTGGCGGCTAAACTAAATCATCACTCTAGGACACCCTAGTCCTAGAGTGATGTTTAAAAATGAGAAGCGGAAATTTTAACTTTGTGTTATCTATACACACCGTCCGTGTGGTGGTGCTTATTTTTTCTCAATCTGTTTTTTAAACCAGTATGAATTACCACGCAGAGCGTGTGAACGAGAGGAAGTTTAATGAAAATTTCAGACTATGATTTGTTGAGGGTGTAAACAAAACTGTCTAACTTCAAATGATAATCTCTGTCAATTCTGTTTGTCTATTAAGTTGCTGAACGGCCGTCTTTGTGAAGCCAAAGCAACTGGCCTTTACTCATGTTGTTGGCGTCAACTTTAAAGTTGTCCTGATTAGTACTCAACAGCTCAATTTCAAAGTGGGCTCCTTGCTCAAAATACTGTTCTTTTAAAATTCGTGCTTGATAATTTTTACTTAAGTTGTGAACGCTCTGAATCAAAGGAAAAGGTGCAGAAAAATAGAGGCGGCTAAAGTCTTGAATAATTTCAGAATCTGCATTTTGCAAACAACGATTGACGGATCCTCCATAGGCACGCATTAAACCTCCTGTGCCCAGTTTTATACCGCCATAATGGCGAATCACTAGCGCAACTGTATTATCAAACTCTTGGCCATCTATGGCATTGAGTATGGGTTTTCCGGCTGTTCCTGAGGGTTCACCATCGTCGTTAAATCGGTAACTGTCCTTGATTCGATAGGCCCAGCAGTTGTGAGTGGCATTAAGATTAGAATGGTCTTTAATAAAAAGATGCGCTTGTTCCACACTAATTACGGGAGCAACTATTGCAATAAAAGTACTTTTTTTTATCACTTCTTCGTTGTGATGTTGATGGTTTAGTTGTTTCAATTTTATCATTTTCAAATTTGATTATAACCCAAATTTCGATATAGAAAAGAGGGGGATGTCTTTTAAATGCGCTTCTCTATCTGGATTTTGGTATTAATGAGTTTAAAAAGACCTCATCTTCAAGAGTCCACAGTTCATAGGCTTGCCTTTTGCACAAACTTGCGGTTTCAAGTGCGGCTCCTTTTTTACCGAGTTGAAACAAAGCCTGTGCTTTTAATCTTAAGTAGGGATAAGGAGGTACTTTAAAATTGCTTGAGTATTCAAGTTGAGCCAAGGCATTTTGAGCTTTGTCTTGTTTTAAGTAAAGTTCAGATAAGATGTTGTTTATTTTTATAATTGACTCGCCATCTTCTATTTCTTTGGCACTATTCGAGCTAGTGAGCAATAGATGTTCCGCTTGCTGCTGCTGATGCACTAAAAGATAATGCTTGGCTTTGGCAATATTCCAGTGAATCATGGCTCTTTTTTCTGTTTTTACTTCTTTAGAAGACTTTAATGCCTGCAATTGTTGCCTGGCAAGCTCCTGTTTGTTTTCATTGATGGCAAGATCAATGCTTAAAAAAGCATGGCTCAATAAAGCTCTTTTGTTGTTAGAGGCTTGTGCTAACTCTAAATGCTCTTTGAGAATTATATTCGCTTTTTTCCAGCGCTTTAAGATTAATGAAATCTCAATAGTAAATTGTTTTGCCGCTAATTGCATGGCGGTAAAGTTGATCTCATTGGCTATGCTTTCCATTTCTTGGATGAGTCCGAGAGCTTGATTGAGTTTTCCTTGAAGAATTAAAATCGAGATAATTTCGTTCAGTGTAGCGCCTATACCAAACTTGTATTTCAAGCTTTTTGTGATGTTAAGCGATTGTTTCAGGTGTTTGAGAGCTTGTTCGTATTCGGCTTGCTGTGCTGCAATTCTTGCCAGTACAGAATGGGTCTTTGCTTGCCCTATTAAGTCACCGATAATGGAGAATTGCTGCATGGCTAAATTTGCAAAATGTTTGGACTTTTTGCTCTCACCGATGAGTAGGAAAAGGCTGCTTTTAGCTTGATATACTTCGGCCAGAAAGGCGTAATCATTTTTGCGAATAAATGAACTCTCTAAGCTATTAAGGTGCTCCATTGATTTTTGGTTTTGCGATAAACTGCGATAGAGAATACTGAGTTTGTATTCTGTTAGTAGCAGTTGGGGATATTCTTCTTTGGAATAAGCTTGCAGAAGCTGCAAATAAATACTCAAGGCTTTGTCAGGTTCTCCTTGTCTTAGCAAAATTCCACCACGAATGGTCTTGCTTTCTATTTCAATCAAAGGGTTGTTGTTGCTTAAGTCAATAGTATCAAGCAAAGCCAAGGCATCTATTTGCTTTCCTTGGCGATCGTACAATTGAGCAAGTTGCAGTTTTGCCATATGGAATTGGCTGTCTTGATTGATGCATAATTGAAAATAGTCAATTGCATTGTCGATCTGCTCGTTGGCGACGGCTGCTAGTCCTCGCATATAGGTTTCTAGTAAATAGGAGTCTTCAGGGATTTTCAGTTCAACAGAAGAACTGGTGTAGTCTTGAAGATTCAGCCAGTTAATTCCTTGCTCAATAGTTGCATTCAATCGATTGTTGGTAAAATCTTGAGATTGTTTATTGCCTTGTTTGTCAACCAGAGAAAAGTTTAGCGTGAATAAATTGCCTTGTATAGAAAGTTCAGTTGTGAGTAATTTTAACTGTGGAGAAAATTTCCATTGAGTTTCTAAATAGTTTTTTTGTGTCAGGTATTGTGGGATGTCGTGCTTGTCTTTTAATGTCACTTTTTTAGAATGGGATAAAATCTGAGTGATTAAAAGAGTGGGGCCATTCTTTAGCCAATTGCTGCTGCCTTGATTTTCTGGTGTCACTAAAAACAGCTCTTGTCTGTTTGTTTTTTCAACGACTGTTGTTTTACTTTTAAAATAAGTAGAAAGAAAATAGACAAAGACAAGCAGAGAAACGGCCGAAACTGAAATAATGACTTTATGAAGACTGCTCTGTTTGTGCTTGGTGTTTTGAATTTCATTTGATAGGCATTTGACAACAGGCATAAATTTAATACCTAAACCATAAATGCTTTCAAAGTAGTTTTGAGAGTGGATTGAGTTTAATGTTTTTTTGAGTTTGTATAGGCTTTGGTCGATGGTGTTGCTTGCGACAATGCGACCTTTCCAGACTTTTTCAATAAGAGTTTCTTTACTAGTAATTTCTCCAGGATGTTGCACCCAGTACTCTAACAATAGATAACTTTGCCCAGTGAGCTTGACAGTGTTATTGTTATAAAACAATTCTTTTTTTTCAGTATCCAGTAGAAAACCTGAAAATAAATAATGCATAGTTTGCTCTCAACTAGTAATTGTTACTCTCGAAAAGGCTTAGAATACTTTCACAGTCTGTTAGGACCCCGTCCTCATTCATGAGGTCTAAGGCAAGAGGCTTCTTAGAAGTCTTTCTGTCTGCAACAATGACTTTTATCGTTATGGCGTTTTTCTATGCCAGTATGTGGATACGACACCCAAGGAATAACGCAAGGTTAATAATGATGAGTTTAGCATAATTAGTGCTGGCCAAGAAAGATTATTCTGCCTCAACTGCCGATATAGAAAGTACGATGATAACACAAGTGCTTGATGCACCTAGAAAATTCAGAAAACTTCAAAAAAACAAATAAAATGGCCTGTTTTATAAAAATACATCGTATCTACCACTATGGAAGAACGTTTTCATTAAACCCAAATCCCGATATAGAAATCACGATGTTAGCACAAGCCCATAATATACCTAAGAAATTCTCAAAAAGCCTCATCACCAATGAGGTGTATTCGGTTTTTGTGAATTCCTTATGTACATCAATTACTTGAACTATCATTCGCGATTCTATATCGGGATTTGGGTTAAATAAATATTTTAAAAAACTAAAGAGGTTGTGCATGTTTAAAAGAAAATTTTGTTTGTTATTGGTTTTGCTCTCAGCAGTTGTTAGCGCTGATAGAGTAGAAATTGTGAATGATGATTTGGTGGTTGAAAATTTGAAGGAGGAAAATTTAATAAATGAGCAACAATACGCACAGTACAACAGAGATTTAAGCTATTTGAAATTTAAAGATCAGCTAAAATCTCCGCAACGCGTGCCAGGTGGTACAGCCGTTATCAATGGCAGAGTGGTAAACAATGCTCTTGTGCCAGTGAGTGGGCATACCGTTGTATTATATACAGTAGCAGCAGGGAATAGACAAGTGGCAGACAGTACCACTACAGATCCCAATGGGGAATACGATTTTACAGGTCTGGGTACTGATAATTACGCTGTTTCTACAGGCACGGCAGAAGATGAATATATTGATTATATTTGGCAATCAGCAGCTAATGGAGGTCCGCAAGTTTGCAATCAATGTGCGGTAACGGCGAATAATCAATTTATGCTGGTCGATGCAACAACAAAAACCAATGTTGATTTTACAATAAACTTAGGAGGAACACTCACCGGTACATTGTTAGAAAATGGCAGTTCTGTTCCTGTTGCAACCCTGAATCCAACAGTGTTCAATACCAGCGGAAACAATGATTATTACCTTGCTGCAACCGTGAATACAACAACTGGAGTTTATTCTATTAAAGGAATGCCTGATGGGAATTATCGCATGTATCTCAGTGCCAATTATTTTGCGACTCCAAATTTTCATATTCCTCAGGTTTACGGAGGCCCTCAGTGTAACAGCTGCTATAGTTTAGTGAGCAGTGGAGTGGGGTCTGTGCTGACAATTGCCGCGGCTAATACAGTTAATAATGTGGATTTTATGTTAAATTTAGGAGCTTCTATCAGTGGTAAAGTGGTTGATGCATTGACAATGAATCCACTAAAGGAGCTTGCCTTTGTTATGGTGTTTGATGAGCTAAATTATAACCTCGCCTCTTTTTATATGTTTGGAACCAATACCGATCCAAATGCCACAGGAGATTATACTATTGGTGGTTTGTTGCCAGGCAGTTATTATGTTCAAGGCGGTGATCTTGGGCGAGAATTTTATCAGCGTGAATTGTTCAACAATCGACCTTGTTATTATTCTGGTTGCGATAGAGGTATGGGTGATGCGGTTGTTTTAAGTGCTGGGCAAAATAAAATGGGCGTTAACTTTTTACTTGAAAAAGGTGGCAAAATCTCTGGAATTGTCGTCTCACAATCTACTGGCTTGCCTTTTGCTCCTGTAGATGGTGAACAAACTCAAGTCGAGTTTTACGATAGCAGTGAGAAGGTCGTTGGTTCTGCTTTTGTCGCCAGTGATGGAACGTATGAGTCAGCCAGAGCTTTACCTGCGGGCAATTATGCCGTTCGAACGGGCTCGATGTTTGTGGGAAGTTTGACCACTCCTTATGTCAATCAAAAATACCTCAATGTGGACTGTCCAGGGGTTGCTTGTGATTTAACCACGGCAGATGTTATGGTCAACAACGAAGCTGTGACCAGCAATATTGATTTTGAGCTTAGCACGGGTTTTTCTTTTTCGGGGACGATAACCGATGTTTCTACAGGAAATCCTATTCCTAATGTTTATGTGTTGGTCTATAAAGATATGGGTGTTGGTCAGACGCCTAAGTTTGCAAACTGGGCCACAACAGGAGATGGTGTTAACTCACCTCTAGGTCAGTTTGTAGTCCAAGGATTGTCACCTGGTAGCTATTATGCTCGAACAAACAATGGTTCTAATTTGCCCTTTTTCGCCAGTGGATTGCGACCTTTTCCTGCAGGTGGATGGATAGATATTTTACACAATGGCATGCCTTGCCCCGGTAATTGCGATGTATCACAAGGAACGCCCATTGTTGTGGGTATTCCAAGACGTGGTGGCGACCCCTTAGTTGATTTTTCATTAAATCCTGGAGCAACGATCTCTGGACGAGTGATTGGCTACAATAATGGCTTGCCAATTCCGCAAATTCAAGTCAATGTTTATGATGCGCAAGGGGATTTTATGGGGAGTTTTGAAACCAATAGTAATGGCGAGTTTTTAACAGTGGGCTTTCAAGCTGGAACTTACTATTTAACAACCAGCAGTTATGATGTGTTGGTTGATGTGACTTATGGGAATGAAAATTGCATGGCATCATCATGCAATCCCTTGGATGGAACACCTGTTGTTTTGGGTGAATTGGAATTGAAAGAAGGTGTTAACTTTGTATTGAAATCAGATTTTGTTTTCGGCAATGGATTAGAGAGCACAACAATCAATTAAACTTCATCAGGTGGAGTGGCGTAGAAAAAATCCACCTCACTGTTTTTAGAAATTTTGTCAAGCCATTGTTGATGCAGTTGCAACTCTTCAGCCGTGGCTTTGACGACTTTGAGTGGCGGTAGTTGGCTTAAATCAAGCGATAAACTTGTCTCGGAATTCGAATCGTTGCTGGCCTCCAAATTAAGTTTTGTTTGACCGCCAGTCATCATCAAATAGACTTCGGCCAATATTTGCGAATCCAGTAAAGCGCCATGCAAGGTTCGATGGGTGTTGATCACACCATAACGTCTGCACAATGCATCCAGATTGTTCCTGGCTCCGGGATGTTTGTTTCGGGCATAATCCAAAGAGTCAGTGATTGTACAGATGTCTTGAATTTTGATGTTTTTTCCACACAAAGCAAATTCATGATTAATAAAGCCAACATCAAAAGGAGCATTGTGAATGACCAATTCAGCACCTTGAACGTATTTAATAAAATCATCAACAATCGTGGCAAAGAGAGGTTTGTCGCTGAGGAATTCAGTGGTTATGCCATGCACTTCCAAGGCTCCGGGCTCACTCTCTCGCTCGGGATTGATGTATTGTTGATATGACGAGCCAGTAATTTCCCGATTAATGACTTCTACAGCACCAATTTCTAAGATGCGATTGCCTTGTGCTATGCCAATACCTGTGGTTTCTGTATCCAACATTATGAGGCGTGTGATATCTTTTTTCATGCTGTGAGTCCTTTAATTTTTTCAGCTTCTAAGCGAGCGAGTTGATCCACTCGTTCGTTTTCCGTGTGACCGCTGTGGCCTTTGACCCAATGCCAGTGGATAGTGTGGTCTCGGGCATGAGTATCCAATGCTTGCCAATATTCTTTGTTTAGAACGGGTTTTCTGTCTGATTTTTTCCAGCCACGTTTTTTCCAGCCCTCCAGCCATTTGGTATAACCATCCAAGACATATTTTGAATCGGTATAAAGTTCAACCTCACAGGGCTTGCTTAAGGCTTTTAATCCTTCTATCGCGGCTTGCAATTCCATTTGATTATTGGTTGTTTCCGATTGACCTCCACTGAGCATCTTCTCGCTTGTGTTGAATCGCAACAAGGCGGCCCAACCACCAGGACCTGGATTGTTTAAACAAGAACCATCAGTAAATAATTTAATTTTAGGAAGTGCTGAGTCGTGAGCCATAGAGAAGTACAATAAGAGAAGCTCGATATTATAAATTAAGACAATAAAAAGGTGAATTTTATTTTTAACTAACGTATTATAACGTCTCGTTGTAGCTGCTTTAATCGCTGTCTGGGTTTGTTAATCAATACCACCACGTCGATAGAGCTACAATGACTCTATTTCACCACCATATCTATTATTAGGGGACAACTATGGGTTTATTAGAAGGCAAAAAAGCCTTAATTGTTGGCGTCGCCAGCAATCGTTCAATTGCTTGGTCAATTGCAGAATGCTTTCATCGTGAAGGGGCAGAAATTGCCTACACTTATCAAAATGAAAAACTATTAAAAAGGGTTGAAAAGATTGCAGCCAAAACCAATTCTTCCATCATGTTGCCATGCGATGTTGCCAGTGATGAAGAGATCGAAAATGTATTCACTGAGTTAGGAAAATACTGGGATGGCGTGGATATTATTGTTCATTCTGTTGGTTTTGCACCGCGCGAATTATTGCAAGGCGATTATTTACAAAACCTCACGCGTGAAGGTTATCACATTGCTATGGACATTAGTTCTTACTCTTTTGCAGCTTTAGCGAAAGCCGGCAGAGAAATGATGAAAGGTCGCAATGGTAGTCTGTTGACCTTGAGTTATTTAGGCGCAGTCAAGGCCATGAGCAACTACAATGTGATGGGTGTGGCCAAAGCAGCATTGGAAGCCAATGTCCGTTATATGGCTTATTCTTTAGGTGCCGATGGCACGCGTGTTAACGCTATTTCGGCAGGGCCAATAAAAACATTGGCCGCTTCTGGTATCGGTAATTTTAAAAAAATGTTAGACCATGTCGAAGAAAAGTCACCCTTAAGAACCACAGTAAGCCAAGAAGACGTAGGCAATGCAGCAACTTTTATGTGTTCGGATTGGGCCAAAGGCATCACTGGAGAAATTACCTATGTGGATGCTGGTTACAATATTATGGGCATGACGGGACTGGATTCCGACTAATTCCATAGCATGAAATCAACCTTTCCAACTCTTGGAATGTCACAATTTGCCAAGACGATAGCTCAAAAATTTGGGTCATCGTCTTTGCAAACCATGCATGCAACCAACCCAGAGCCTTTTACTCAGCACGAGCTAGAAGAAATCACAGGCAGAGGCTTTTCAGAAATTCTAAAAGACACTCCTTTGGGTTTTGCGCCCGATGCTGGGACTCAGTCATTGCGGCAAGTATTATCCAAAAACCTGTACGAAAAAATATCGGCCACAGAAATTATCACCCATGCAGGAGCACAAGAAGCTTTATTCTGTGTCTTTTATGCCTTATTTAAGTCAGGTGATAAAGTTTTAAGTCTGGCTCCTGTCTTTGAACCTTTGCTACAAATTCCCCAAAATATAGGATGCAAGATTAGTTATACGCACTTGAATGAAAACAATGGTTGGAAGTTAGATTTAAATGACGTGGAAAAGAACTTTAAAGCGGGATGCCGCTATTTCATCATTAATTTCCCCCACAATCCAACGGGTGCTCAGCTGGCCTCTGACGATTTCAATAAGCTAATAAAGCTATGCAAGACTTACGATGTTTGGCTCATTTCAGACGAAGTTTTCAGAGGATTAGAACACAAGGCCGAGCACCAACTGCCTGCTGTTGCAGATATTTATGAAAAAGGCATCAGTATTGCTGTAATTTCCAAAGCTTTTGCTATTCCTGGCATTCGAGTAGGGTGGTTGGTTTGTAAAAACAAAAAATTAAGAGAAAGAATCCTCGATATAAAAGCTTATTTGTCGGTCTGTAACTCTCAAATTGATGAATGTCTGGCCTCAACTCTACTAAAGTCTCAGGATAAACTACTTGAGCGAAACCTAGCGCTTATAAGTAACAATCAAACTCAGTTAAAGACACTGACGCATCTATTAGATTACTCGATAGAATTTCAGCAACCGTTGGCCGGATGCTGTTTGTTCATTAAAGTAAAAAATATTGACTCAAATGCACTGATTATGAAAGTTGCAGAACAAACAAAGCTTTTGCTCTATCCTTCAAAACTGTTCACAACTAACATCAATGCATTAAGAATGGGCTTTGGTTCACGTGATTTTTCTAAGCATTTAAAAAAATTGCTCGCCAATTTTACAGGGATTAGGTGAAAAACAGTCCAATTTCAACTTTTCCGCAGTAAATTTCTATTCTCGGACACGCTCCTGGGAGCTTGTCCGAGAATAGCGATTGTAGCGAGAGAAAGTTAAATTGAGGCAGGTTTTTGCCTAATTTGAGGCGAATAGTGCGGCTATTTAACGAGAATTAAGTGGAAAACTGTCCAATTTCAACTTTTTCGCAGTAAATTTCTATTCTCGGACAAGCTCCTAGTACTACAAACAATAAGTATTGTCTAATATTCACCTAATAACCGTAGTTGTGTTGGCTTATTTTTAAAAAGTAAAAAACTCGTTGAGAATATTTTTATTAAATAAAAGCTTGTTATTACTAAGCTTTCGAGTTTTTATAAATAATTTTCTTCTCAAACAACTTTACTTTTTAAAAATAAGCCAACACAACTACTTTTTCGAGATAAGCTGAATATTTGGCTTAGCATAATTGCATTATTAAGTGAGTTTTCATCTTGGGATTTGGTTTATATACAAATATAGTCGTGTGCTAAAATCGAAAAGTATTGTAAAATCAACACTTGGAAATTTAACTAATAGAATTTGATCATGAATAAAAAACCATTAAATCTTTACCTCCTAGCATTTTTTTTGATTGTTAGCACCGTCAGTGTTGCTAAAACTTATAAATACAAAAACTTAAATTTTAGTATAAAACTCAAGCGAAGCTGGAAAGAAGAATCAGATACGAATAAGTTTAACAAGATGTTTTACTCAAAAAAAAGCCTACAAAGCTTATTTATAAGCAAAATTGATGATCTTCAGTTAATTGAAAATAAAATGCCTACGGACAAGCAAGGCTTTTTGCAATTCCTCAGTGATAACAGTTCATTGAAGCAAAAATACACCAAAATGGCTGAAAATCATTTCACTATTGAACCAATTAACAGCAATAATTTTAGAGGTTTTTTAGCAAATCTTGAGTTTGTCAGTGACAAATCTGAATTTAAAATTGCTTATGTCGGCATAGTCAATAAACAACATGCCTTTCAATTAATTTTTCTTAATTTAGACAATACCAAAATTTTGAAAGAAGAGGTTGAGGCTATTGTTGAAAATATTCAAATTTTAGATATGTCTAAAACTATTGAAAATACTAGGCTTGTTATTACGCCAAAAAAATCAACGTATCAATCCTCTTACTATGGCTATGAAATACCAGAAATTGAGGGGATGCTACGTTTATCAAATAGTGATGTTGGTTTATCTGATGAAGATTCAGTGTTTAATTTCATCTTGTATCATCAAGAATTAAAATTTAAATTTGTCCTCTCGTCATACTGTCTGAAAGAGGATGCTCTCACTGAAAAACAACTCTTAAGCTATTACATTCATGGCCATGAAGAATCTTTGGCGCCATTTACGATCAAAAACAAAGGCTCTGAAACGTATGCAAGTGGTAAATTAATAAATGGCGATTCAAAAGTTTATAACTATTATTATAAGGCTTTAACGTTTGATGATTGTCAGCATGTGATTATGTATAATGATAAAGTTGATCGAGGTGTAAAGCCATTGCTGGACTTTGCAAATCTAGTAAAAAGCATTCCTGTTAAAGCCTTTGCTGCTGCAAAAGAACAAATTCAAGAAAATAAAAAGCAAGCTTTTAGGTTGTCTGAACTCGGCAAAAATGCCTCGAACTATAACCTTTCAAATACGTATAAATTATTCAAAAAAGCAGTTGATCTCGATCCTAAAAATCTAGATATTTTGAAAAACTTCATTATTGTCTCGTACAAATCAACCAAATACAAAGAAGCCTTAACAGCTTTAAATAATGCAGGAGATGAAATATATGAAGACGTTGATTTGAAGTCGTGGAAGGCATGGTTGTTAGCTGAAACTGAAGACGTAAGTGAGGCTTTATCAAGTTATAATGATATTTTTAAAGAGTCGTTTAGCAATGACATTGATTTTTTTAGGTATCTTGAGTTATTAAAGACGCGAGAAAAATGGCTGGAAATACTTGCTCTTATTGAAAAATATAAAAGCAATGTTTCCAAGCAAAAATCACTTGATTTAGCACTCATAACTGCTTACTACAAAACGAATAATAAAGTAAAAGCCACCGAGCTGTTAACAAAGATAAATGATCCAAATAACATCTCCAATTACAATATATTAGAAGTGTTGGATGTGTACTATCTGATGGAGTTGTATGAAGAGGGTATCAAGGTATTAGAATCTCAAATTGAAAATAAAATCGAAAATGCCAATATTTATTTTTATTTAGGAGCCTTTCAACTTGCACAAAAACACAATGAACTCGCTTTAGAATCCTTGAACAAAGCTCTGGAATTTCAACCCAACAATCCAGAAATATTAAACTTCATAAATGGTATCAATTTAAGTCAAGGCGTAGGCGATATCGGCATAGTTAAGACCCCAATCAGAGCCTTGGAAATCCCTCAAATAATAAAAACGGATATAAGCAAGCTAACTTTAAGCAATCATTTAGAGCCTGTGGAAAATTATTATTACATTACAGGTTATGAGTTTATAAAAAACAAAAAATTAACAAAAACATTCTATAGAAAATATAGGGTCAATGACTTGCAGTCAGTGGAAGATGCTAAGACGTTAAAGATTCAGTTTAATCAAGATTACGAACATCCATTTATAAATAAATTCAGCGTAACAAATCTCACCACCAATGCCGTAAGCGAACTAGATATTAATACGGTTTACATTACTTCTGCGAAAGATGGAATTGATGCAGATGGCGATAAATATTTAAATATCCCAATACCATCAATTGATAATAACACAGAAATTGAATACATAATAAGCATACAATCTAACACTCCGGTGACTACTTTCAATCTAGAAACCGAGTACTTTGTCAGTGCTCGTGAATACAAATACATGGCGAGTTTTCTTAGGGGAGATGTCAATGATGTCAGTAGCTTTTATACGGCCAATTTACAAAAGATTCAATCAGAAAACCTAGTGGTATGGAAAAGTGATGAAATTGAAAAATACAAACAAGAGTCATTCACTCAGGACGTACACTATTTGTTTGATTGGTTGAAGATCTCGTCGATAGAGAAAGACTGGAAGGCTTTGGGTGATAGTTATTTACAAAACATTAAAGACAAACTCAATACTCGACTCTCAAAGGGCTTGCTCTTATCGATAACTCCAGATTCAAAGGATTCAGCTACCATAGCTAAAGAACTAGCACGATATGTTCAATCCAATATCACGTATCAGGCATTAGAGTTTGGTTCTCGTGCGCAAATACCCAATAAAAGCGACAAAACTTTGCAGATGAAATACGGCGACTGCAAAGACCATGCTGTTTTACTCCATGATTTGTTGACAATAAATGGTATTAAGTCTCAATTTGCTTTGGTAAGTACCACAAAATACATACACAAGGAAATCTATTCACTTGACCAATTTGATCATTTAATCCTCTATTTGCCCGAAATAAATGGTGGTGTATTTATTGATGCAACAGATAAATATACTCCCATTGATTTGGCAACACCACCTCGCTCAGTTCATGGAAGTACTGCCTTAGTCTTGGAGGAGAACAATTCTAAACTCATTGAGGTTCCTCAAATAACAGTCAACTTAAACAGTATTAATATTGACCGAGTAATCTCTCAAAGCAAAGACAAGTATATTTTTACTGAAACTGCTGTAATTAATGGCTATCGAGCCAGTGATTTGCGTAGTTATTTGCAGCCCTTAAATAAAGAGCATATCAATACGGAAATTATGGAGTGGGTTCACATGTACTATAGTGATATTACTCTAAGAGATTTTAAATACTACAATTTAGTAGATCTGGAAAAACCATTGGTGCTGGAATTTGTATTTGAACAAGATAAAATAAACAGCGATTTTAAAGTGCCGGCTTTTTTCGAACGCGTCAATCTAAGTGTGAGCTATGTTGAAAATAGGAAATATCCATTTGAATTTAACGAACCCATCCAAATACACTCACTAACTACGACTCAAGACAGTAATCTTGTGTTGCCAAATATAAACAAAGAGTTTAGTTCTAGTAGTATAAAATGGATGCTGACAAACAACAAAAAAGAAAATGCTCAAGAATTTAGCTCTGTTATTCAAGCAGGAATATATCCGGCAAATGAATTTAAACCTTTTATTCAGGCAACAAAAACAGCCTTGTTTAAAATAGAAAAATCAATAGTAATAAAGTAAGCTTTCATTCGTGCAAATGCTGATAGGGACTAGTGTGAGAAAGCGTAGAAAAAATTCCATCACCCATAAAGTGGTCTCATTTTTCTATGATTTTCAATCCGCATTGGTGACTTGTGTTTTCAAGTTTATTTCTCTATCAGGATTTGGATTTGTCAATACCAAAAAAAGAGGAAGAATAATGTATCAGAATATAGCAAAGTATTTTATAGCGGTGTTAATTGTTGGTGCGATTGGGGCTTTGTTTTTTATCGAGCCGATTGCACAAGACCCGAATTATCATAATTTTATTGATCAACGTATGATAGTGTCAATACCTAATTTTTGGAATGTGATTTCAAACCTTCCTTTTTTAATCGTTGGATTTTTGGGTTTGAAGTATTTGAATCAATTAACCATTAGCAAAGAAATGGGAGTCGCATATTGGCTGTTGTTTTTTGGTGTTCTGCTGGTTGGGTTTGGTTCTAGTTATTATCATCTTGAGCCCAATAACCACACCTTGGTTTGGGATCGATTGCCCATGACCCTTGCTTTTATGTCTTTGTTTGCTGTGATAGTTTCGGAATTTGTAAACGAACGTCGTGGAGCTATGTTATTGATTCCATTGCTTGTTGTTGGTGTTTTTTCTGTGTTTTATTGGCAATGGACAGAGTCAAATGGAGTGGGGGACTTAAGGCTGTATGCCTTGGTTCAGTTTTTGCCTATGGTGATAATCCCTGTGGTTTTGTTGGTTTATCCATCACGATTTAGCCACTTATCAGCATACTGGTGGTTGCTAATGGCCTATTTGCTTGCAAAACTATTTGAATATTTTGATGTGCAAATTTACAGTTTTCTTGGTGGAGTGATCAGTGGGCATTCATTGAAGCATGCGATTGCAGCACTGGGAATGTACGTATTGTTGCAGTCCTATAGAAGGAGAAAAGCTAAAACGGCTTGACGAATCAATACGCCATTTTCAACTTGTTGAAGAATGACCGAAGGGCTGTTGTCGGCAACTTCTGAAGAGATTTCAACACCTCTATTGATTGGCCCTGGATGCATCACTATGCAGTCAGGGTTGGCCAAGCCTAAAGTCTTGCGATTTAAGCCAAAGTTTTGATGGTAATTTTCCAAGTCTGGGATATTGTGTTCAGCCATGCGTTCTTTTTGAATCCGTAGCATAACGATTACATCGCTTTGCTCAAGAGTTGATTGCATTGATGTGCAGATATGGGCTTTATCATTTGAGAGCGGCAATAATTGCTGTGGACCATACAAATGAACTTTTCGGTTGCCCAATATATGCAAGGCATCAACCAAGGAATTGGCCACCCGAGAATGTTTGATGTCACCTATAATTGATATTTTTAGTGATTCTATGTTTTTTTTGTGTTGTAAAATGGTATAGATATCAAGCAAAGCTTGGGTCGGATGTTGGTGGTTTCCATCTCCAGCATTGACTAAACGAATAGTTGGCTGGAGCCACGCTTCTATTTGTCGGCAAATGTGGTTTTCGGGATGGCGAATAACAAAGCTATCTATTTGCATGGCTTGCAAAGTTAGAAGTGTATCTTTGAGGCTTTCGCCTTTGGTGGTGGAACTTCTGCTTAAATCAACATTAACGACATGAGCCCCTAGTCTTTTGCCAGCAAGTTCAAAAGAAACCAAGGTTCGGGTACTGTTTTCAAAAAACAAATTGGCAATGGTTTTTCCTCGTAAGCGCTTGCTATTTTTCTTTTTTGAAGAGCTTTTGATTTGCTCGGCTAATTCGAATATACGCTGAATTTGGCTTGCGCTGAGTTGTTTGATGTCAGTTAAATGTTTCATAATTGCGTGTCTAACCACCGTTGAAGAATGTTTTTTGCCGCGTGTGCATCTAAATTGTGGCTGTGTTTTCGTTTGGCATGGCCTTGGTGGCGTGCGTGAGCAAAATCTTCTTGCGCTTGCATAGAACTGTATCTTTCATCAACTTCATGAACCTCAATGCTATAACGCTGCTTTAGTTTTTTGGCGAAATTGCGTGATTGTTTGCTGATGAGTTGTTCGTTACCTTCTTCGGTTAGTGGTAGGCCGATAATAATTGCTTGGGGTTGCCACTGCTTCATAATCTTGTCAAATTCATCCCAAGTAAACTTTTTACCCTTGTGCAATGTTAATGTGGTCAGTGCCGAGGCCGTAGCTGTGATGGATTGACCGATGGCGATTCCGATGTTTCTTAAGCCATAATCAATGCCGATATAGCTAGGCATGGCCAACACCTGAGATGGATTGGTAGTTTTTTATGCCGATTAAAGCCAGTGCTTTTTGCCATTTATCCTCCAGAGGTGTTGCAAAAATTAATGACAGGTCTGCAGGAGCTGTCAGCCATGTGTTTTCGGCTATTTCATTCTCAAGTTGGTCTTTCGTCCAGCCTGAATAACCTAAAAATAACTGCCATGGATCAGTAAAGTTATGAGCAGAGATTTCTTGCATAAGATCTTTTGAGGTTGTCAGTGTTAGATTGTTACTGACTTGAATTGAACTCTGAAAAAGGCGAGTATTGTTGTGAAGAACAAAACCGTAATTTTTGTTCAGTGGACCGCCATCAACAACTGTGTGGTTTTTACTTGGTATGGGCAGGGACAGGTCTTTAAATACTTCTTCAGTGCTAAGTTCCATGGCTTGATTTAGAACTAAGCCCATAGCTCCATTTTCATTATGCTCACAAATAAGGATGACCGCCTGTTTAAATCTGGAGTCTTGTATATCGGGCATTGCAATGAGTAATTGGTTGCTTAAGTTCATTTTTGTCTGAGTTTGTTGCCAGGCAAAAATTGCCAGGTTCGGGTAATGTATAAAATGTCTATTTGTCCTTTGTTTTTTGGAATGGCTTCAAATGGACCTGATAATTGTACCAAATGTTCAGCTGCATCATCAATGGATTTAAAGCCAGTTGATTTAATTATCTTGATGTCTTTAATCGTGCCTTCTGCATTAATGCCAACAGTCATAATAAGTGTGCCGACAAAACCTCTTTTTCTGGCTTCTTCTGGATAATTAAGATTGCTAACTCGTTCAATTTTCTTTACCCAAGTTTGCATATAATTGGCAAATTCAAAGGATTTTGTGCTGGCTGAGATGTATTTGGACTTTGGTCGTTTTGCATAAGCTTCAATGCGATCGGATATATTGTTTTCGAGCTTTGCTAGTTTTTGGTTTTTGGTTAGGGTTTCATTTTTCGATATTTCTTGGTTCTTAATGTCGGGTGCCGTGGTGGCTGATTGAATGCTAATGTCAGACTCATCAGTAGTAATGAGCTCGGTGTTTTTGACCTCTTGCATGTTTGGGATGTTTTCAACTTGTTCTTGCATGTGCTGTCCTTGTGCGTCGGCTGCAATTCCTGTTTGTATGTTTTGAGGGCGCACATGCTTTTCTGATTCGCCACCGCCTTGTTGGTCGTTTTCAGCGAGGTAGTCTGCTTCCTCAGGTGCTAATGTGCTTTTCTGCTTGGATAGAATTACATCTAAAGTTGGCAGGGATTCATTGTTGTTGGGGTCTTCCAAAGTGAAAACTATACCTAAAATTAAGGCACTCAAGAGCAATGCACTGAGGGTGAAGGTCAATACATTTTTATCGGCAATCGAGACTTTACGACTCATATTTTAAAACTCTCAATACTCATTGATTGATTAGAGGCTCAAGTTCATCAAACAATTGTCCAGCGATATTTAAATTAAATTGTTTATCAAGCTCTCTGATACAGGTTGGACTTGTGACATTTACTTCGGTTAAATAACGACCGATAACATCAATACCCGCAAATAATATACCCATTTGTTTAAGTTTTGGGCCGAGGACTTCACAAATTTCATAATCACTGGCCGATAATGCCTGTCCCACACCTGTGCCACCTTTGGCGAGGTTGCCTCTAAAGTCTTCATTGGAGGGGATGCGGGCTAATGCGTAGGGAATAGGCGTGCCATTAACAATTAAAACACGTTTATCGCCTTTGTCTATTTCTGCAATATATTGTTGCGCCATGGTTGTGCGTGTACCGTTATGGGTCACAGTTTCGATAATGACATTCAGGTTTTTGTCATTTTTTCCAGTTTGGAAAATTGAAGCGCCTCCCATTCCATCCATTGGTTTTATGATGACTTGAGAATGTTTTTTGGCAAATTCTTTGATGCGGTCAGGGTTTCTTGAAATAACACATTCGGGACTAAACTGAGGAAAGGCTTCGGTAAAAAACTTTTCATTGGCATCTCTTAAGGCTTGGGGTCGGTTGACAATAATAACACCTTGTTCTTGTGCCATATCCAATACATAAGTGTCCATAATGTATTCCATATCGAATGGTGGATCTTTGCGCATTAAAATTACATCAAGTTGCGAAAGTTCGATGTTTTGCTCTGATTTGATGCTGTAATAATCTTCTGTTCGATCGCAAACAGAGATAATTTGTGAGCTCGCACAGGCTTTGTGGTTTTTTACAAAGAGGCCCATTTGTGTCATATAGTGAATTTCATAGCCACGTCTTTGAGCTTCCAGCATCATGGCAAATGTCGAGTCTTTTTTGGTGTTGATGTGCTGAATGTCATCCATTAATATTCCAATTTTCATTGTGATTAAGCCTGTATTATCTGTTGTAAGGGTTTGGGTAGTGAAACAAGGTGTTTTATTATACTCAAGTCAATATCACTATTCACACAAATATGACATAAAACGCAAATCACTAGTTTTCTTTTGCATGAATTTCCCCATAACAGCAGGCTTGGGTGATTAAATATACTAATTTTAATTTATCATTTGTAATGAAAGTGAAAATGAGTTATTTTCTTAAAAAATACTAAGTTAGCAAGATAAGTTAAGATGTAATATAAGATATATTTTGCAAAAATGATGAAATAATGAAACAATTGAAGTATCCTAGTGTCGAGTTGAATCGAATTGGGAATTTTGATTGAGATATATCGTAACTATTGAGTTATAGTTAATCAAATTCTATTTAAAACTAAATTAAGAAATTAAAGGTAAATCAGTGAGCGAAAATAATACAGAAGTAAACTTAACAGGTTTAAAGGTGATGGTAATTGATGACTCCAAAACCATTAGGAGAACAGCGGAAACTTTGCTGAAAAAAGAAGGCTGTGATGTCGTCTCTGTAGAAAACGGTTATGAGGCGCTATCATTAATATCGGATTTACATCCTGATATTATTTTTGTTGATATTATGATGCCTCGGTTGGATGGATATAAGACCTGTGCTTTGATAAAAATGAATCAAGAGTTTAAATCTACACCTGTGATTATGCTCTCTTCTAAAGATGGCCTGTTTGATAAGGCTAAAGGAAAAGTGGTTGGAGCTGAATTGTATCTGACAAAACCATTCACCAAAGAAGAGTTGCTTGACGCAATAAAATCTCATATATAACAAGGAGTAAAAAATGGCAAAAAACAGCATAAAACCCTTTGAATTACTGAGCGAATACGAACGATTAAGTTTAAAGCATACAGTGCAGTCTCCAGTAACTGAAGTGAAAAAACAGTGGTCTGGAGTTGGTTTTAAAATTGACGAGACTCACTTTGTGTTAGCCATTGATAAAATTATCGAGGTGTTAATCTTAACAGAAACAACTAAAATCCCAGGAATTTCATCTTGGGTGTTAGGATTGGGTAATATTCGAGGCAACTTGATTCCGGTTATTGATTTAAAATCATTTCTGTTTAATAAACCAACTAAAACAACAGCACATACGCGTATGGTTGTCATTCATCAAATTGGTGGCCAAGTAGGTTTAGTCGTTGATGAAGTTTTCGGACAAAAACATTTTAAAAAATCCCAAATACAAAAGCAAGAAAATAAGGACGATGAAGAAGCCTTAAAGTACATAAAACTGACCTATAAAGAAGATGATATTTTTTGGAATGTATTAGAAGATGATATGTTGATAAACGACCCTTCATTTCAAAATGCAGCAGCAATATAAAGAGAAGAGAGTAAAATTATGAGTGTAACGTCAAGTGATTTAGGCGGTCAAACCAAAGCATTGCCCATGTGGCAGATTGTGATTTTGTTAATTTTGATTGTCGGCTTTGTTGTCAATTCAATCTTACTGAATAACATAAACTCCAACAGAACACAGCATGTTCAAGCAGCTGATGATATTCAAATTAAAGCACAACAACTGGCTCAAAACGCAGTTTCTGCCTCTTCAGGAGATCAGGAGTCTTTTAATAGTCTTAAATTGAAAAGAGAATACATAGAAAGACTCATAAAATCCTTGATGAATGGAGACTCAAAAGCAAGCCCTCCATACCCTGAAGTTCCCGTGGCCGTAAATGGACCACTGAACTCCATGGCAACATCGTGGGTGAAAATACAAAAAAATGTAAATATCATTCTTGATAAAAAAGAGCTGATTCAAGATATGACTGCTATTTATAATAAATTTGCCTCAGAAATACCATTGCTACAAGCCAAAAGTGACGATGTGGTCAATCAACTGGTAAAAATTAGAGGAACACGTGAGCAAATCAGGCTGGCGGGTCAGCAATTAGTATTGGCCGATAGAATGTTAAGACGAATGGGAGAGGTGCTAAAAGGAGGCATGTCGGCCGTACAAGCTGCCGATGGTTTAGCTAATGATACACGACGATTTTCTAAAGTACTAAATGGTATGTTTAATGGTGATGAAAATATTAAGGCGGTTGTTGATAAGAAAGTCGTCGAATCTTTAGGCGATGTTTACAATATATTTACCAGCTTGCAGGATGATATCGAAGAAGTGATGAATGCTCAAGATTTATTTGAAGCACAAATTGCAACCGAAGATATTGTTAGCGACACTCCTCTTTTTATTGATAAAGCCAAAGAGCTTTCTACGCGTCTAAAAGGAGAAATTCCTGCTATTCCCTCTGTTGAAGCCCAATATGGCTTGGGTGCAGTCTCTGTTCTTTGGTTGATGTTTATTTTGTTCTCCTTAACAAAAAGTGACAGAAAGCGTGCCAAGGTTGCTCAAGAATTGAATGAAAGAAATCAACTAGCGATTTTGCGACTACTCGATGAAATGGGTTCATTGGCTGATGGTGATTTAACCGTAAATGCAACGGTGAGTGAAGACATAACGGGCGCCATCGCAGATTCGGTTAACTTTGCGGTAGAAGCTTTGAGAAGCTTGGTGAAAACCATTAATGATGCTTCTGTTGGTGTGGCATCCGCCGCCCAAGAAGCACAGGCCACAGCCTTGCATCTTGCTGAGGCCAGTGAGCATCAAGCACATCAAATTACCAATGCCTCGGCGGCAATTAATGAAATTGCAGTTTCTATTGATGAAGTCTCAATTAATTCATTAGAATCAGCTGATGTAGCACAACGGTCGGTACTTATCGCCCATAATGGAGCCGAAATTGTACGTCAAACGATTGAAGGCATGGACAATATTCGAAACCAGATTCAGGAAACATCAAAAAGGATTAAAAGACTAGGTGAGAGCTCGCAAGAAATTGGAAACATCGTTGAACTGATTAATGATATTTCTGAACAAACAAATATTCTAGCTCTAAATGCTGCGATTCAAGCGGCATCAGCAGGTGAAGCAGGTCGTGGTTTTGCGGTTGTTGCCGATGAGGTACAATCCTTAGCGGAACGTGCTTCAAATGCGACCAAGCAAATTGAGACCTTGGTATTAACCATTCAATCCGATACTAATGAAGCGGTTGCTTCGATGGAACAAACCACAGCTGAAGTGGTGGATGGTGCTAAACGAGCGGAAAATGCGGGTGATGCCTTGACCGAGATTGAAGCCGTATCCAATGATTTGGCCGAATTGATTCAAAACATATCCGAATCGGCTAAACAGCAATCCGTAGCAGCCACAAATATTTCAGGAACCATGAACGTGATTCAAGAAATTACCACACAGACATCGGTGGGCACACAACAAACAGCAGAGTCGATCGGTAACTTAGTGGAATTGGCCAATGAATTAAGATTGTCCGTACAAGATTTCAAGTTACCGACGGATGACTTTTAATTTTACTTTAAATTAAAAAACAAGAATTATAGAAGTGAAACAAATTGTAAACGATAAGTTTATCTTTTTACCGGACTTTAAATTGTTTGATTATGAAAAGTGGTCAACCATGTTGGAAAAGAGAGTTGGAATAACTGTACCTCATGAAAGACAGTCGTTCCTGCAAACCAAGATTTGGTCCCGTATGAGAGAGTTAGAAATAGACTCGTACTCCGATTATTGGGAGAGAGTGAATGATGGTATTTCAGGTAAATTGGAATGGTGTGAATTATTAGACAGGTTAACCGTACACGAAACGAGTTTTTATAGGCACAAACCTTCTTATGATTTGTTGGCAAAAGACTTTAGTGATGTGCTGACAAAAAATAACAAATTCCACTATAAAATCTGGAGTGCTAGCTGTGCAACAGGTGAGGAACCTTATTCATTAGCTATGATGCTACAGGATTTGAAAAAAACCTATAAAAGGGATAATGTCTATTATGGTATTACAGCAACAGATGTAAGTAAGCCAGCATTATCCATTGCAAAAAATGCATATTATAGCAATGAAAAAATACAAGAAATTGACCCGATCTACAGTAAATATTTGAAACAAACAAACGATAAAATATTTACCATAGACAAAAGAGTTAGAGAAAGAGTGGCTTTTGGAGTTTTTAATTTGTTAAAAATGAAAGACATGCCAGCCATAAAATTTGATGTAATATTTTGTCAAAATGTTTTGATATATTTTTCAAAAGAGAAAAAATTAGAAATACTAGAAGGTTTTAAAAAATTTTTAAAAGTAGGTGGTATGTTAATACTCAATCCAACTGATATTGGTCAGTGGAAAAGTGACAACATGACAAGAATCTCCTATAAAAGGACTTTGGCATATAAACTAAATTAGAAAAAGAATATGAGTAATATTGAACAAATAGATTTTTCAACATTAATCTGGGTTAAGAAAGAGCTTGATGAAACCCTGAAAAGGGCACAATCAGCGATTGAAGAATATGTTGAGAACCCAGAAGATGAAAACCAACTGCAATTTTGTGCCACTTATTTGCATCAAGTGCAAGGCACATTAAAAATGGTTGAGCTCTATGGTGCGGCCATGGTTGCTGAGGAGATGGAGCAGGTCGTTAAGAAAATTTTGAACAAAGAAGTCGATTCTGAAAAAGACTCATTTGAAGTGCTCATGCGAGGGATTATTCTTTTACCTGATTATTTAGAAAGAATCCAATTGGGCTACAAAGATATACCAATGGTTTTATTGCCGCTAGTCAATGATTTAAGAACGGTAAAAGGAGACCAACTTTTATCAGAAAGTGCTCTGTTCAATCCAGATTTAAGCTTGGGTCTTCCTGAAGCCAAAATAAATGCAAGTTTTAAACTAAGTCATGGACAATTGATTCAAGTAGTTAAGAAAATACGTGCAGCTTATCAAATATGCCTTTTGAATTGGCTCAAAGATGTCAATATTGAAGAAAACCTTAAAAAACTACAAATAATAGTCGATAAATTAAAAACAGTGATCGAACCCACAGATGAAAAACAACTGTTTTGGGTTGCTGGAGGATTGTTTGAAGCGTTAATTAACGGCGGCTTAGAAAAGTCAGTTACGGTGAAACAATTAGCTGCTCGTTTGGATCAGGCTATCAGAATGCTAACGTCAACCGATGATAGCGAAGAGAAACCCTACAAAAAATTAACCAATAATTTGCTTTATTATGTCGCTTTATCTGATGGAAAAGAAAGACGAATCAAAGAAATTCAAACATTTTTCAAATTGTCCGATTTTATTTCAGATGACAAAGAAATAGAACACGCTCAAAGCAGTTTATCGGGTAAAAATAGAGAGCTGTTAGAGTCTGTAACAGGGGTCATCAAAGAAGATTTGATGAGTATTCAAGAAAGCTTGGATTTGTACAATCGAAATGACAAGGCAACATCTAAAGATTTGCAGTCCATTATAGATTCCTTAAGCAAGATTTCCGATACTTTAGGTATCATTGGAGTTGGTATTGCACGCTCTAAAATAAGAGAAGATATACAAATACTTGAATCTCGTGTAAACAGTGAAGAAAAAATAGATCAACAAACCATTATGCATGTCGCAGAAACATTGCTATTTGTTGGCTCATCCTTGGACGAAAATATTTTGTCTTTAGGTGATGTCAATGAAGTTGATGATCAAAAAGAACATAATCTTATTCCCTCTTCTGAAATGAAGGGAATCATGGATACTTTAGCTAAAGAATCCATACAGAACTTACAAAAAATAAAACAGAATTTTGTCTTGTTTATTGAATCGCCTTGGAACAAAGAAAGTATTGAATCCTCACCAAAACTATTAAAAGAAATAAGTGGTGCTTTAAAAATGTCTGGTTTAGACAAAGTAGCAGACGAAATTGATAGGGTAGAAGAATATACAAGCAAATACATGTTACATGAAGAGTACAAGCCATCTGTTGATGAACTTGACTTGTTGGCCGAAGCCATCGCTAGTTTAGAATACTATCTTGAATATCTCAGTGATGGAGTTAAAGGCGAAGAAAGAATTTTAACGCTGGCTCAAACGAATATTGCTACATTATTTGATTCAATTAAAACTGTTGACAGTTCAAAGCAACCCATCAATGATTTGGATGCTAACTTGGATAAATTATCAGATGAGGATTTTGATATTGATGATGACTTTGATATAGACGGTGAATTTGATGAATTATCGTTAGAAGACTCAGAGTTTGAAGCCGATGTTCCTGAAATTAATGAGGAAGTTGTTGAAGAGAAAAGTGAAGAAAACCCCGAATTGATAGTCTCTTTCAGTGATGAAACGGACGATGATATTAAAGAAGTGTTTTTAGAAGAGTTTGAAGAAGAATTAGAGCATCTCAACTCCATATTCCCACGTTGGGAAAACAATCCAGATGATCAAATGGAATTGCTAGGAGAAATTAGAAGAATATACCATACCTTAAAAGGCTCTGGCCGATTAGTAGGCGCTCTTGCAATAGGAGATTACAGTTGGAAAATTGAGGACATGACAAACTTAGTTCTTAATAATTCAAATAAGTTGAATGATTCATATATTATGGTTATGAAAAAATCAAGTGAATTATTGCCAGGGCTCTTGGATGCGTTAAAAAACACGACAGCAGTACCAGAAGGATATTATGAAATACTAGCCGCTACAGAAAAAGTTATTGAGGGTAAAACGGTAACATTAGAAGATTTTGAACCAAAGAAAGTTGTCATTATAGAAGCTGAAGAGTTTAAAATTGAATCAGAAACTGCCGAAACCGTAACAGAGAAAGCAGAAGAAATACCCGAGTTAAAAGTGAGCGAAGCAGATGGAAATGGTCATCAACCAGCAGAAGAAACCATCGAACAAATTAAGACAGAAGATGAAGTAATAGACCCTGTTAAAATCAGTGAAGAGCTTGTTGAAGCCAATGAAGCTGAGTTAGAAATTGAATCTGAAAAGGATAAGGAAACAGCTGAAGAAGAATTCATCTCTGAAGTTGAAGAAATGGTCGATGATTTTATTAGTTTTGATAAATCTGAAGAAATTACACCTGAAATTACAGAAAATAATGAAACAGAAATTGAAGCAGAATCAAAACAAACTGAAACAGAACAAACTGAAATACAAATTGAAGCAGAGCAAACTGTAGATGAAACTCAAACAAGAGTAGAGGAACCAGAAGAGCAGCATATTTCATTGGATCAGCAAATTGATTTCACAGACAGTACAAATGAAGATGTAAGTTTTGAAATTGAATTTGATATTGATGATGCGGCAAAAGAAAATGTCACTAAAACTAATGAGCTAGAGTCAAATGAGTTGGTTTCTGATAGCACTGATGCCATTGATAGCTCAGGAGAAGATAATTTAGATAATGAAACAACTTCTAGCGAAGCAGTTGAAGAAGATGATACCATTGAAACAACTGAAGAATTTCAAGAAACTAATGAAGTTGAAGAAGAGAACGAATTAAAAGAAACTGTAGAAGTCCAAGAGATTGACTCAGCAGAAGAGTTTCAAGAAACAGCTGAAAATGAACAAGAAGATGACTCTGAAAAAGAAAGCAACGATGCTATTGATGATTTGTCAGTTGATCCTGTGTTTGTAGAAATATTGCAGCAGGAAGTCGAAGGTCACTTGAACGATATTGCCTCATTTGTAGCAAGCATCAAAGAATCTGGTAATTCAGCTTCTACAGAGCACTTCATCAGAGTTGTACATACATTGAACGGGGCAGCCAATATGGCCTCTGTCAACAGTATAGTAGAAATGACAACTCCATTAGAAACAGTGGCGAAACTCAGCCATGAATTAAATATAGATTTAGATGAGGAATGTATCGCTAATATTGATAAGTTTAAAGACGAAGCATCCTCAATAATGTCTGACTTAGCTCACAAATCAAATCCTAACTCTATTACTCAAGAAATAAGCGAGTTTTTCAAAACTAATATAGAAAAACTAGATAAAGCAAAGGCTATGGCTAATGTCATAGAAGACCCTAATATGGATTTTGACTTGTCTCAGTTTATTGATGAGGAAATAACAGATAATATCGATGAAGGATTTGGGGCAAACGAATCCGACACGGCAGAGTTAACTAATGATGTAAAAGGAAATGCAGAAGAATTAAATAATGCAGATTCTGTCGATAATGAAATTGATACTAATGCCAAGGAAGAGGAGAATAGTGAAGAAGAGCTTGATTTGAGTGATTTGGAATTTGATTCTTCAACTAACGACTCAAGCTTAGATGAAAATGATAAGTTAGATTTGGATGGATTAGACGTTAATGACCCGAGTGAAGAAAGCACTGAAAATGAACTGGAATTAAAGGAATATTCTATAGCAGATATTCGAGTTCAAGAAGAAGTGACTAAAACCACAGAAGATAGTTCGAGTTCTCAAACTGAGGAAATAAAGACCAACAGTGATGAGGGTGAGATAGAAGAGGTTGTTGCTGATGATTATGACAAAACAGCCCAAGAGGTACAAGAAGGCAACAGTGAAGTAGAAGAATCGATAGACGACCTTTTGGACCTTAGTGATTTAGACTTCGATGAAAAAGAAAGTGATGAAACGGAACCACAGCAAATTGATTTAGATAGTGAGGAAGAAACTGATTCGGAATTAAATGAAGAGCAAAGTGAACAACTAAAACAAGAACGATTAAATCGTTTAGAAGACGATCATATATCAGCAACCATCTCAACTAGTTATAAAGAAGAAGGTCAGCAAACAGATGAAAACTACGAGTTCGATGAAGAGCTACTCGAAATATTTAAAGAGGAAGCGGATGATATTTTAGATAGAACCGAGCATGTTTTATCTGATCTTGAGACTAGTCCAGATGATGCTTCTCTTATCCTTTCCTTGCAGCGAGATCTTCATACCTTAAAAGGTGGAGCGAGAATGGCTGGACTAGAAAATATTGGTGAACTTGGTCATGTTTTAGAGTCTTTGTTAGAAATAATAGGAGAAGAAAGTCGAACGGTAGATAGTAAAACTCTTTCAGCAATTCATGAGTCCTTTGATCTCCTGAATAAAATGAAGGAAGAAAAAGACTATGGCCAAAGTGCTGATATCTCTTCAACTTTAAATACTCTAAAACATTTAGTGGGATTAGAGGACGATGCCATACCCGAAGAGTCTAAGTTTGATTTGGATTATATGGCACCCATTGATGCTCAAGAAGATGAGGAGTTAGAGCAAAATGAAGATGCAGATCACGATATTGAAGTGGCTGTTGTTAAAAAGAAATCCAATGTATTGTCTGGAAATCAAATAAAAGTAAATTCAGAATTATTGGATAACTTAGTAAATTATGCAGGTGAAGTGAGTATTTATCGTTCTCGTTTAGAGCAAGAAGTTGGCTCCTTCCGAGTTAATCTAAGTGAGTTGGGTAATACGGTTGCAAGGATTAGAGAACAATTAAGAAAACTTGACGCAGAAACTGAAGCACAAATTATATCAACTTTCCAAACCGAAGAAGATGAAGATGGTTTCGATCCACTGGAAATGGATCGGTTTTCACAATTGCAACAACTTTCACGTTCATTGACTGAGTCAGTGTCGGATTTAACCAGTATTCATAGTTATCTTGATGATGTTGCCAGAACTTCGGACAATTTATTAACCCAACAATCAAGGGTAAATACTGAATTACAAGAAGGTTTGATGGAAACTCGTTTGGTCTCTTTTAATTCCATTGTTCCACGTTTGAGGCGCTTAGTCAGGACAACTTCTAACGAGCTAAATAAACCAGTTAGATTAGAGGTGAATGGAGCAGAAGGAGAGATGGATAAAACTGTCCTAGAAGGTGTAATCGCTCCTCTAGAGCATATGTTAAGAAACTCACTTGCCCATGGAATTGAAAAAGACAGAAGTCAATTCAATAAACCCGAACAAGGCGCAATAGCCATTGATGTCCGACGAGAAGCGACGGAAGTAGTGATCAGTGTTATTGACGATGGAGCAGGAATCAACCGTCAAAAAGTTAAGCAATTGGCCATTGAGAAAGGTATTATTAATAAAAACGCAGCAATTTCTGATGAAAACATTGATCGCTTAATTTTACACAGTGGCTTTACGACGGTTGATGAGGTTTCAAAATTAGCAGGCCGTGGTGTTGGAATGGACGTTGTCAGCAATCAAATAAATTTGCTAGGCGGTAGTTTAGATATTAGTTCAAATCCAGGAAAAGGCACTAAATTTAGCATTCGTTTGCCTTATACATTAGCGCTATCCAGTGCCTTGTTGGTTGAAGTAGATGAAACAGTCTATGCCATCCCCGTCTCGGGTTTAGAAGGCATAATACGTATGTCTTATTCTGATTATACTCAAAAAGTTAAAGACAATGATTTAACTTACCAATATGCAAATGAAGATTATCAATTGCATGAACTGAACAAATTATTGGATATTGAATCAGAAGTCATAGTAGAAAACAACCAAATTCCATTGGTCATGATTCGTTCAGGAGACAATGGAGTTGCCTTACGAGTTGATCGTATTATAGGCTCTAGAGAGGTTGTTGTTAAAACAGTGGGATCACAAATTTCCAGTGTTCCAGGCATTTACGGAGCGACGATTTTAGGCGATGGTAATGTTGTCTTAATCCTCGATATTATTCCATTATCCAGAGCTTACCTCACTAAACTGGATAACATGGATGAAATGGCTCAAATGGCACAACATACAGAGATCGAAAAAGATCCTCTGGTAATGATTGTCGATGATTCTATTACCATGCGTAAAGTCGGAGAAAGAATCCTGAGACGAAACGAATACGATGTTGTTACAGCAAAAGATGGAATAGATGCTTTAGATCAATTAAAAGAATTTATTCCAAATGTTATGTTGCTCGATATCGAAATGCCTCGAATGGATGGATATGAGTTGGCTATTGAAATGAAGAAAGAGGAAAAATATGCCAATATTCCTATCATTATGATTACATCCAGAACAGGCGAGAAACACAGACAAAAAGCGATGGATCTCGGTGTTGATAGATATTTAGGAAAACCTTACCAAGAAGCCGACTTGTTAGAAAATATACGAGATTTAATTGAAACAGACGAAGACTAGTTCAAAAACTAAAGTGCTCAAAGTTGGATTAGTCCATGTAGGAAAAAGAGAGAAATCTGGAATACAGATTTTAGAAAAATTAAACCAAAACAATATCGAAGTCAAACAATGGGATGTACTTAATAAAGGAAATAATTTGGAAGGTATTGAAGAGCTAAGTGTTGTCGTGGTTAACATAGGCGCCGCTGATTTTGACTACGATGATTTGCTCTCTCTTTTGTTTGAACAAGAGAGTAAAATCATTATTAATGAAGCTGCATTAAGCAATAAACTTTCGGGTTTAAAGCGACAAAGTTGGGAGCGACATTTACTAAATAAAATTGATCCAAGTTTTAGTTTGGTTCCGCCAAAGACAGATCAAACGGTGTTAAACAAAGCTTTAGATTTTAATAAATTTGGAATCAAAAATGTTTGGATTCTAGCTGCTTCTATTGGTGGTCCGGAAGCTATCGCAGAATTTTTAGCCGAGCTTGAAGGCGATGAAAATCTTGTTTTCGTATTGATTCAGCACATGGATAAGGAGTTTTTACCCATGATGGCAAATCAATTTAGTCAAAACACAAAGATTTCTATAGAAATACCCGTTTCAGGAATGAAATTGAAGGGAAATACCTGTTATATCCACCCAACAGATGAGTACTTGGTGTTTTTAGAAGATGGAAGTTTAAATTTAGCAGCTTTGAAAAAAGTATTTTCATTTACACCATGCATCGATGAAATGACGAAAAAACTGGCTGAAAATATCAAAGAATTAAACATTGCAGTTTTCAGTGGAATGTCAACAGATGGAATAAGAGCAGCAAGCTATATAAAGGAACACAATGGAAAAGTAATTACTCAGACAGAGTCAACGTGTGTGTTATCCAGTATCATACAAGGAGTTAAAAAAAATAATACAATTGACTTTGAAGGGAATCCCAGAGAAATGGCAGATTATATAAAAAGCGCGAACAACTAATAAAATTGATTTATTGAAATCGAATAGTGGAGAAATGAAATGGCAAATGAAATTCGTGGTATTATGATACCCGTAGCAAAAGATAAAAAAGTTTTACTACCCAATGCAATTATTGCAGAGGTTGTATCTTACCAGCAACTTTCACATTTGGACAATTCCCCTAGTTGGTTGTTAGGTAATATTAACTGGCGTGGTTATGATTTACCCGTTATTTGCTATGATTCCTTATCAACAGGAAAAGTAATATCCAAAGAAAGCAAAGGCCGAGTAGCAGTGATTAAATCTCTTGGAGACATAGAAAAAATGCCTTATTTTGCCTTGCTAGTTAACGGTGTACCCCGATTACAGCTTGTTACTCAAGGTGACCTACAAGTGCATGAGTCTGAAGAAAATGACAGCAATGCCATTGCCTCCAAGGTCACAATCCAAGACGAAATGTCAGAAATCCCAAATATTCGATTTATCGAATATGTTTTAGATAAAGCCATTCATTAAAAAATATGAACATGTAAATAATGAAAAAGTGTAACTGCAGTTGTCATTCCCGCGAAGGCGCACTACTTGTTCGGTTAAAATGTAAGGTATGTCCACCATGGATAAATATAGAAACCCATATATATCAAAGCCTTTGCATTGGTGGGTAAAACCCGAATGGTACTTAGTTAAGAACTAACATGTTGTTATTAAACGAGTTAATCATTTAAAACTTTGTCATTCCCATGAAAATGGGAATCCAGAAATACTCGATAATGATTTAATACATAGAAAAATCAAGTATCAAGGATGATACGAATAATCCAGTGATTTAAAAGTACACGTTTACTTATTGTTTGTAGTACTAGTTCAATTCCATCAACTTTCCCAATAAGCAGGTATAAATAAAACAAAAAGGGTGAATATCTCCAATCGACCAAAAATCATCGCCAGTGACAATGTCCATTTGCTACCATCGTGAAGATTGGTAAAATTTACCGCAGTTTCTCCAAGTGCGGGACCAATATTGGCAATGGATGACAGTGCGGAAGTTCCAGCAGTGGTTAAATCTTCACCAAAAAAGAGTAATGCCAAAGTGAAAAGTGTCAAGATAAAGAAAAATTGCAACATAAAGGCAGAGACGGAATCCAAAACTCTGAAATTAACTGTTTTTCCATCCAATTTAACAATGAATTGCCCATGAGGATGAATTAGGCGATAAAGTTCACGCATGCTTAATTTTGTTAACAAAACGATACGAATCATTTTGATGCCACCCGAAGTTGAACCAGCACACGCTCCCATTGTCCCCAATAATATCAATAAAAAAGGCACCATATTTGGCATAGTACTGATATTGTTGGTGGTAAATCCTGTGGTTGTAATCATTGAAACGACTTGAAAGGCAGAGTGCCGTATCGCTTCGTAGAGTGTCGGATAAGAATGGTAGTTATATAAGATAACAGCAATAAATATGACAGCAGTAATGACAATGCCAGCATAACTTCGAATTTCCGTATCGTTCAAATAAGGTTTCAATGAAGCACTGCGCCAAGCCACAAAATGCGAAGCGAAATTGATGCCTGCAATAAACATAAAAATAATGCTAATCAATTCAATAACAGAATTATTAAAATAGGCCATAGAGTCATCATGGGTGGACATGCCACCAGTAGAAAGAGTAGAAAAAGCATGTCCAACCGCATCAAAAACATTCATGCCTGCAAGAAAATAAGCCAAAGCACAGACCATGGTGATGCCTAAATACAAATACCACAAAGTTTTGGCTGTTTCTGTAATGCGAGGAGTGAGCTTTTGGTCTTTCATCGGTCCTGGAGTTTCTGCTTTGAACATTTGCATACCGCCAATCCGTAACATTGGTAATATTGCGATGGCTAAAACGATGATTCCCATTCCGCCAAGCCATTGCAATAGTTGACGATAAAATAAAATAGAGTGTGGTAATTCATCCAAATGATTGATGATGGTTGCGCCAGTTGTCGTCAGTGCAGAAATTGACTCAAAAACAGCATCGGTTAAGGATAAATTCAGAGAATCCGAAAAATATAAGGGAATAGCACAACTGCCACCAATGATTAGCCACGATAAACCAACTACAATAAAACCACTGCTAATTTTTAAATCTGATTTGGCGCTGCGATAAATAAAAAGCAAGAGGCTACCAGAAAAGAACAGGGCTGCAAATCCCTCAATAAAGGGTTTCATATCACCGTCTTGGTACAAATAAGCAATAGCAATAGGTGGCAGCATAATCAAGCTTGAAATAATTAACAGTAGTCCGATAATTCGTAAAACTGTTCGGCTAAATTTTGGTTGGTGCGGAATTAAATGATTGGAAATATCCATAACACTGTTTCAATTGAGTTGGGTATTGTATCACTGATGAGCTGTGCGTGATTTGTCTCGTATTTCAGGCTTTTGAATAAGGAGGTGCTCGCGAGGAATAGTGGTGTTGAGTAGAGTGAAGAGCTGTTTTTTTGTGTATTTGAATAAAGCTAATATTATTATTTTGTTCGAGCATATACTCAAAGCTATACACTGCAACATCCTCTTGAGAATCATCAGAAGCATCGTCAAGTTCTACCGCTGTTACTTCAGTTAGTTTGAATTGTTTTTCTAGAACAAGGGCTTGATTGAGGTTGTTCAACAGGATTAAAGCAAAAACTAATCCCATCATAAGATATAATTTATGCGGAAAAAATAGAGTGTTTTCGCTCGTTGAGGAGAAAATAGATTTCATTTGGCATTTATAGGGTTTGTCAGTTAATTTGTCAATCAGTCTGGTGAGATTTATTGAATTATTGCAATAACTTCTGGGTTGGATTATCCAATCCTGATAGAGTAGGCCTAAGGATATAACAAATCTTATTGCACTTTAGCTACCACAAAAAAGCTTCATCACCATTTATCACGCAAGGCTCTTAGAGCCATAAATGTCTCTTTTTCATCTGAGCCCTTGTGTGGCAAGTTGTTTTTGATTTCATCTTCGTTTAATCGTAAAAAAGTATTGATATCTCGTTCGTCAGCCAATGTGGTTTGTAGTGCATTTTCATGAATGTTAGATTGCTGGTATTTTTTTAGCCATTGAGACGCTTTTATATTGCTTGGTTCTCTATCCAGAGTAAACTTTAGGTTGTTTTCCATGTATTCGTGACCAGGTAATATACAGATGTCATTGGGCAGCGTTGCAATTTTGTTTTGAATTGTTTGGTATAACTTTTCAACATCACCATTGTGGCAATTTCCTACACCAGCATTAAAAACAATGTCACCTGTGAAAATACTGTGAGCTCTGCCTCTTAAATAAATGATAAAACACAAGTGAGCTTGAGAATGCCCTGGAGTATCAATGACCTCAAGTTGAGTTGATTTATCCAATACAAGTCTTTCCGCGGCTTGTAGATAACGGGTTTGCGCTGGAATTTTGCCTCTTCCAATTTCATGAGCCCACACTTCGCAGTCATGCAAATCAACCAGCTCTTGGTTGCCTTGAACGTGATCCCAATGCTCGTGAGTATTAATCACTGCGATTAAGTTGAGATTGTTTTTAGTGAGAACTCGATTGATAATTTCGGCATTCCACGGATCAACTGCAAACGCATTTTTATTGTTTAACTCAATAATATAGCTAAAGTTCCGTAAGGCATTGTCAGTATATATTTGATGTATTTTCATGGCCTTATTATACCCTATCTCTGCTGTTAATAATGCGATAATTAGAATCCAAACCCCAATATGGAAGCCCTGATAGAGTTACAGACATTGACAAAACAAGTTACTGCCGAACAAATATTAATTCACAGTTCTAACTAATCGAACATTAAATGGAAGGGTGGGGCTTTCTGTGTTGATTCTTCCAAAATCAAAATTAACGATGTACCTATTGGTAGAACACATATACCGAACATTAGATGTATTGGGAAAAATACTGGCATTAATGCTTGGTTTGTGACAGTTTTTAGCCACTATACTATTCAGTTCCTTAACATTAGGCAATCGCCAATCATCATAGCTTGCAAATACTGCAAGATCAGCCACTTCAAGTGCATCAGCCCAGTTATATCTTACTGCAGTTCCGACGCTGCAATCGACTCCAGATAGCCCTTGTGCACATCGTTTCCACATGAGTCCTGTTTTTTCATCTGTCACGACATTATCGCCATCTATAATATCGGTTGTATATCGGGAATTTTGCCACTCATCAGGAATTTCATTTGGGCATACTTGTTGGGCCTTGCAAGTTATGCTTAATGATAAGCTGATTATTAATGCTGTAATTGTATATTTCATGTTGTCTCCAAAAATTTATTGATTGCTACTGTTAACAAGCATCACACGGCCACTAAAAAAACGTGAAAATTCAGACAAATAACCGATTGTCCCAAAACCCACAATCCAAGCACTGTCAGGACGCTCAGAATAAGGCGAAGCCGTCCAATAGGGGTTGCTTGCTATATTGGGAAAAAAAGTTGTATCTATTGATGGGTTTCCAACACCATATGCTACTATACTGATCAATTCATCATTGCTTGGGACTCGCCAATTATCGAGACCACATAAGATTTCTGAATTACTGCCATTGACCAACGAATCCCATGAGCTGGAAAAAAATGTACCATAATTCCCTATATGAGTCACTCCTCCCCATTGGTATTGAATATCCATGTCATGAATGCTACCATCTGTGGTTTTTGCTTCCCAAATAAGTCCTGTTACATTATCCTTAACGCAAGACCATGTTACAGCTGATACATCAAGTTCTATTCCATCACTGTCTAACTTAGTAAAACTAAATCCAGCAAGGCCATCAGTGTCATCGAAATTTGTGGCATCACGGCCTTGGTGGCAATCTTGTGGTCCAGGTATACTACCATCACAGGCAACAATTGCACCGGATGGATATTCGAAACCATCGATCATACCTGTGTCATTTAAAACTTTAACGGTAATAATAGCAAATCCATTTTTAAATATTAAATCATTTTGTGCCCTAACATTATTGGTCACTGTAACTGTGACCGCTATTAATAAGAGAGATATTCTTTTCATGACTTTCCTTTGTTTTGTATTAACCAAACATACAAGATAAAAACACCAATAGGACAAATTAAATTATTTCTTGTAAAAGAAATTTAATTTGTCCTGTTTCATTAATTTTCTTGTATGCCTCTATAATCAAAACCAAAAGGATAAACATGAAAATTATAAAATTCAAAATACTATTCGTAATAACGATTTGCTTTAGTGCAATGGTTAATGGGAGTTCTGCATCTATCATAGATGAGAAGTTTTCCAGTGAAAATCAAGAAAGTATGCTTGATTTGCTCGAAACAAACAAACAGAGTATTGCTGGAAATGAACACTTGTTACCTAAAATTAGTCGTTCCATTGCTCAATCTCAATTCTACAATAAATCTCAAAACTCAGAATCAATTCAAGGCTCACAAACATTCACCGTTGGTTCTTTGCAAACATGTGATTACTCTACATTACAAGCAGCTGTAGATGTGGCCACTAGTGGAGATGTCATTAAAGTGATGGCTATGACTTTTTCAGGAGACGATGCCCTGGTTAATGTTTCTTCTCTATCATTAATTATTACAGGTGGATACAATAACTGTACTAATGATTTAAACACAGGATTAACAACCCTGGATGGTACAGGTATGAGTACTCCCGATTCAATTGTTGAAATAACGGATATTTTTGGAACGGCTTCAGTCAATATTAGTAATTTTATTATTAAAAATGGTCAAGATGATGCAGATTATGGTGGCGGGATTGAGATTTCAGGAAAAGCCAATGCAACCAATCAAGAGCGTCTGGTTGTTAATTTGTTTAATGTGCTGGTTGACTCAAATGCTTCAAGCTATGGAGCAGGGGTACATGTAACCAAAGGTAAGTTAACTTTGGATAATGCTAGTATTATTACTGGCAATACAGCCAGCAGTAATGGTGGAGGCATTCATTGTACTGATAGTGATATTTTTGTGCAAGGAGACAGTATCATTGGTAAAGACACGGCTCAAGCTACAGCTAACCAAGCCTTGGTTGGAGGAGGCTTGTATCTTGACAATTGTTTCTTGTCACAAAAGACAACTGGTGACCTACTATCAGGTTATATAGGTGGATATGTTACAGGCAATAGTGCATTATTAGGAGGTGGTATGGCTTTGTACAATAACAGTTCGGTAACTTTAGAGGGAGGGAAAGCCCAAGTCACTTTAAATACCGCCAGTAATGGTGGCGGACTCTATATCAATGAGGGTAGCATGTATGCATTCAATGCATCTATAAAAGGCAATCAAGCGAGCACAGGTGGAGGAGCATATCTCATTGATGGCACATTTAGCTTGCAAAGAAACAATAATTTTTATTGTTCAGGAAAGTGTACCGAGCTTTCTGAAAATACCGCTTCTCAAAAGGGCGCAGCCTTGTACCATTTTAATGGTGCTGCTAACAATAACATTATATTGGATGGTGCTTGGATAGAAAACAATGTGGCAACGGACGATGCGGCTATCATCGGGACTTTGGGTGATCCTGAGGGAAGCTATAGCATAAAAAACAGTATGCTGTTGAATAATTCAATAACAAACTCGGCTTCTCCAGACATAAATGCTTTGTTTGTTCTCTCTGGGACGGCTGATTTTTCTATGGATACTTCAACTTTGAGTGCTTCGCAATCGGCTAATTTAACAGACAGCGCTGTTTTTAATTTCAATAATAGCGGTTCAAAAACACTTGATGACAGTATTATTGGTGACAATGGCGACAATTTCTCACTGGCTTTAGGAACAACCGCAGCTTTTTTCTCAAGCAATAATAATTTTTTGAAATTTGGCGCATCTGCTTGGAACACGGACCCCTTATTTTTAGTGCCTGGCTCAAATTACCATATTCGCAGTGATTCTCCAGCAATTGATGCAGGTCCAACTGGCAGCCAGATAGATATTGATGGTGAAACGCGTGGAGGCTTGGATAACCCTGCTGATATTGGTGCTGATGAAGCTAATTTAAGAGTGGGTATTAATGGAGCTGTATGCGAATATGCAAGTCTTGCACAAGCAGTCACGGCCGCCAATTCTACAGACACGATTTATCTCACAAAAGGAAGTTATTTTGAAACGCGTTTGGTTTTAGACAAAGATTTAACCTTAGTGCAAGGTGATGCCACTTGTGAAAATGAACAAGCCAATGCCATTGCTTCAGAGTTAGTCATTGATGGGTCGAATCAATTTTCAAGTGCTGGTGGTTTATTAGTGGTCGATCCTAATACAAATGTCTCAGTAAAAAACATGACACTGCAAAGAGCCAAAGCCAATTTCGGCGGCATAATTTATGTCGATTCTGGCGCTAATTTAGTGCTTGAAAATACAGAAGTTAGAGAGGGATTTGCGACCAGATACGGTGGAGGAATTCGCTCACACGGCAACGTGACTTTGATCAATTCTAAAATTGTCAACAATACAGCTACTTCAACAGATAGCAATGATGCTCAATCTGGCGCTGGCATTGCAATTTCCAATACAGGAAGTTTGATTTTAGAAGGCGATTCGCTTATCAGTGATAATGATGCCGTAAAATTAGGTGGTGGTATCTATGCAGAAAACTCGGTAACACTGACAGACATATCCAAAATCTATGCAAATACTGCTAATAATGGAGCAGGAGTATATGTCATAAATGGTGCAAACTTAATAATATCGAATGCTGCTGTTATTGGTAGTGATGGTTTTCAAAACGATGCAGCTCAAGGTGGGGGGGGAATTTATTGTTTAAATGCTGTTGTAAACATGCAAAATGGTTCGTCAATAATTGGAAATGATGCTTCTAAAGGTGCAGGAATATATGCATCAGGATGTACTGTGAACTTATTAGACAATGTTAAGATTGGGGGCAGTGTTATCACAGGGAATACTGCTGTAGATTTTGGAGGGGGAATTTATTTAATGAACAATGCAAATCTGACAATGTCAGCAAATGCAGAAATTAGTTACAATTCTTCTGCAGGATCAGGTGGTGGGATTTATTTGGAGAACAACCCAAATACCGCTGCCATCAAAGGTGGAAAGATTTCCAATAATTCTGCGAATTTCGGTGGTGGTGTTTACGTAACACAAGGAAGTGCAACCATCAATGAAAGTCAAATCTTTGCAAATAATGCAATAACAAAGGGCTCGGCTGTCCGATTGTTTTCTGCAAACATAGTCATTAGCAACAGTGTTTTTTATGCTAATACAGGTGCAAATGTTTTTGCTACCTATAGCAACAGTAGTTTCACGTTGAATGATAGTACTGTTGTTTCTGAGTCAAGCAATGATTTATTTGAAATTAATAGTGAAGTTAACATTACAATAAGTTTGAGTAATAGCATATTTTCAGGATTCAGCACGACTAGTATGCCTGAAAATGCGATGCAAAATATTAATTGTAGTTTTGATAGCACGGGCTTATTGGGATCAAATATTTCTCCATTGTTTGTAGATGCTGCTAACAATGATTATCACTTACAAAACACATCAGGCATCATCAACCGATGCAGTACAGGAACAAGCAGTGATTTTGATGGTCTGCCAAGACCTGTTGGAAATGGACCAACACCTTATGATGCTGGTGCTTTCGAAAATCAAACTCCTGGCATATCTGATGTGATATTTGCCAATAGTTTTGAGTAAACTCACGATGGTGACAATCCAAATCTTGATATAAAAATACAATCGAGAGTGCAAGTAATTGATATGCATAAGGAACCAGCAAAACTAAGTCATCTCATTGGTGATGAAGATTTTTGCTGGTTTCTTAGACGTATTAAAACGTATTAAAGACAGGCATTATCATTGCGATTTCTATATCGGGACTTGGGTAATATGATACTATAGTAAGCTTTTTCAAAGGCGATGGGGTTTTTTATGTCTGTTCAATCCAGAATAGCTTTAATTATTTGTTTGTTACTTTCTTTTTCTAGCTATGCTAACTCATCGTATATTCGTTTCTTGCAGTATCAATTTGATCCTTTGGTCGCGGTGCCAGATGCCGACTCATCTCCTTTGGAAACTTCCCAAGGAGAAGGCTTATTTTTTGTTCAGTTTTCGGGTTTGATCAAACAACAGTGGTTGGACACTCTTAAAAATCAAAACATGCAGATTTTGCAGTATTATCCAGATAACACCTATCTGGTATGGGGTCAATCACAAAAAGTAGCAGAGATAGAAAGCCAAAATTTTGTTCGTTGGTCAGGTGGTTTTGCTCGTGCTTATCGAAAAAGCCCAAATTTAAAAGGGCGAAGCGGCCTTATCAGCAATGTTAATGTTCACTTTTATAACAATACTTCGCCAGAAGTGGTCATTGATCAAATTAAAAATATTGGCGCTGAATTATTAAACTATTTCCCTTCTCAGTCGGATAAAAAACTTTATGATGCTATTATTCGGATTGATGCTAAGGATTTGTCTGCATTAACAGATATAGCCGAAGTCATTTGGGTGGGCTATATTGGTTCGCAAGCTATCTTAGATGATGAAAGCTCATCGCAAACTAATGCGGGCAACTTTGATATGACTAATGCTCCTTTGTTAGGTTATAGCAGCTGGTTAAGCACTATTGGGCTTGATGGAACGGGGGTGATTTGGTCTATTACGGATACGGGTGTCGATTATGACCATCCTGATTTAAATACGCGCATAGTTGGTGGTTACAGTTATGCTGGTTGTACTGGCGGTATGTTGGGAGATGATCCTTCTGCTGGAGGTCACGGCACCCATGTTGCCGGAATTACAGGCGCTGATGCCGCAGGACTTTTTTCTGATCCTGATGGATTTCTTTATGGTTTGGGAGTGGCGCCTGCCTATTCAATATTTGCTCAAAATCCAATTTGTCCTGGGTCAGCATCTTGGCCACCTGCTGGAGGTTGGCAGGAAATGAGTAAACAGGCTTTACTTGGTGGAGCGGTTGGTGCAAACAATAGCTGGACTTCTGGTGATGGTACTGGCATTGGCTATCAGGCAACAGAAAGAATTCATGATGTTATAGCTAAAGACGGTAACTTTGATACCGCAGGTGTGGCCGAAGAATTTATGCTGGTCTTTTCAGCAGGAAATTCAGGCCCAGGAGCCAATACCTTAACATCCCCTAAAGAAGCAAAAAACATCCTAGTCACTGCAGCCACACAAACCTATCGTGTCTCGGGCGATGTTGATGCATTGGCTAATTTTTCAAGTCGAGGCCCTGCCATAGATGGTCGTTTTGTTCCCACAATTTCAGCACCTGGTGAATCAGTTGGCTCGACACGCAACGATGATGGCGGCTCTTGTGGAACAGCTATAGAGGGTACCAATGGTTTGTATTCGTTTTGTTCTGGAACGAGTATGGCGGCTCCGCATGCTTCGGGTTCACTGGTCTTGATTAGTCAGTGGTGGCGACAAAACAATGCAGGCAATGATCCAAGTGTTGCCATGGCCAAAGCCTTAGTGGTGAATACTGCTCATGACATTACAGGGACTGGACCTATTCCTAATTTTGATGAGGGTTGGGGAAGAATTAATCTTAAAAATCTATTTGAATCAGAAACCCCGTTTGAGTTCTATGATCAGGAAACCGTACTGGATAACACTGCAGAAGAATGGACCATCAGTGTTGGTGTGGTCGATACCAGTAAACCGTTGAAAGTAACTTTGGCTTGGTCTGATGCACCTGGTGCTATTGGTGCTAATCCAGCATTGGTCAATAACCTTGATCTAGAAGTCGTTAATGGAGAAAACACTTATTTGGGCAATAGTTTCAGTGGCGGAGTTTCTGTGACAGGTGGAACCGCTGACAGTCTTAATAATTTGGAAAACGTGTTTGTTACCACTCCAGGTGGTTCTGCTACTATTAAAGTCAAAGCGACTAATATTGCTGGGGATGGGGTTTTCTTTAGTGGAGATATTACCGATCAAAATTTCGCATTAGTTTGTTCTAATTGTGCCGCTCAACCAGATTTCACTGTTGATGTGGCAGACCGCAATATTTCAGTTTGTGCCCCCAACGATGCTACTTATGCTATTAATATAGGATCGATTTTGGCCTATAACGATCCTGTGACACTTTCAGTGTTAACGCCGCCCAACAATGCAAGCGTACAATTTTCAAGCAATCCAGTTATTCCAGTGGGTAATTCGGTGTTAACTCTTGGCAATACGGCTAATATTCCTCCTGCTGCTTATCAGTTTAATTTGGAATCCTCATCGACAACAGGGCTAAAACAACAGGGTCTTTCTCTGAATGTATTTGATGATGCACCATCGATTACAAATTTAATGTCTCCAGCAAATAATGCTGGCCTAGTTAACCCTAGAGCCACTTTTACATGGTCATCAGCCGTTCAAGGACGGGATTATGTATTAGAAATTGACAACAATGATGATTTTTCCTCTATTGAGTTTAGTACCAGTGTGTCCGCTACCAGTTATACCTTAAGTACCCCTTTAAATACGAATAGTATTTATTATTGGAGGGTGCGAACTAGTAATGAATGTGGTAATTCCCAGTCTTCTGTGTTTTCCTTTACAACAGAACCAGCTCCTGGTGATTGCCCCCTTATTGCTACACCAGTTAGTATTTTTGACGACGATGTAGAATCTGGAGTCAATGGTTGGAGCACTGATGGTACTCAAAATACATGGGTCATAAATAGTGAAAACCCCTTTAGCGGAGCTTCGTCATGGCATGCACAAGATGTCACATCAGTCAGTGATCAGCGTCTGGTTTCACCTGCAATTTCATTGCCTGTTGGGCAAAATCCTTTGTCCTTGCAATACCAAAATCATCAAACCATTGAAGACAGTTCATCAGGGTGTTGGGATGGTAGTATATTGGAGGTTTCAACTGACAGCGGTGCAAACTGGACTTATGTTTCAGCAGATAAAATGCTGACAGATCCCTATGATTCTGTTTTTCGAAATTCTTCAAACCCATTATCTGGCCAGAACTTTACTGGTTGGTGTGGTGATCCACAAGACTGGACTAAATCAGTAGTTGATTTGAATGAATATGCAGGACAAACAGTGCAATTTAGGTTTCGTCTTGGAACAGATACTTCCGCAGGGCGTCCAGCGGGCTGGAAAATAGATGATATTAAAGTTCAGTCTTGTTTGAGACCTGATTTTATTTATTCGAATGGTTTTGAATAACCCAAGTGCCGATATAGAAATTCGATGAGAACACAAGTACTTGTATTCTTAAGTGTATTTCTATATCTGCCTTTAGAAAATAATAAATTTGAGGAACATGTTATATGTCAAAAGAAATCAGAAAACTAAAGCCACTTTCCTTATGGAATAATTTTGCCAATTTAAATGCTATTCCTAGGCCTTCAAAACAAGAACAGAAAGTGGTGGCTTATCTTATGAAATTTGCTAAGTTGCATAAATTAGAGGCATTGATTGATCCTGTTGGCAATGTCATTATGAAAAAACCAGCAACACAAGGCATGGAAGACCGCAAAGCAGTTGTCTTACAATCTCATTTGGACATGGTTTGCCAAAAAAACAACGACACAGATTTTGATTTTAACACTCAAGGCATCAAGATGGTGATTGATGGTGACTGGGTGACCGCCGTAGGAACGACATTGGGCGCAGACAATGGTTTGGGCGTTGCTGCCATTCTCAGTGTGCTTGAATCCAAAGATATTGCCCACCCAAAACTTGAGGCTTTGTTTACCATCGATGAAGAAACTGGAATGACTGGTGCTCTAGGCCTTCAAGCAGGATTCTTAGAAGGGGAAATACTGTTGAATTTGGATACTGAAGATGACGATGAAATCGCCATGGGCTGTGCTGGTGGGATTGATCTTACGGCTTCTAAAACTTACTCATTGCAAGCGGTAAGTTCTGGTTGCGGTGTTGAGATAGTGGTCAAAGGTTTGCGAGGTGGTCACAGTGGCATGGATATACACAAAGGTTTTGCCAATGCCAATAAAATCATGAACCGTTTGTTGTATCAAATTCATGATTTAGTCCATATCTCTGAGATCGATGGTGGTTCTTTGCGTAATGCTATTCCTCGTGAGAGCAGGGCTGTAATTGTTTGTGAAAATGTGAAGGCTATTGAAAAACGTTTGTTGCCATTGATAGTGGATATCAATCAAGAATATAAAACCATTGAACCTCATCTGCAAATTGATATTCAAGCATCGGACAGGCCCAATAATTGTATGCCCAAAGACCAACAAGAAACAATGCTTAAAACAGTTTATGCTATCCACAATGGCGTTTATCGTATGAGTCCAGATATGCAGGGACTGGTTGAAACCTCTAATAACTTGGCTCGAGTTTTGCTTAAAGAGGGAGAAGTAACAATTCTTTGTTTAACCAGAAGCGCTACAGAAGCGGGTAAGACCGACTTGGCTAATCAACTTAAAAGCATTCTACAACTCGGGCTGTTTAACGTGGTACTGAGTGGCTCTTATCCAGGTTGGAAACCCAATCCTGAATCAAAAATCCTTAAGGTGCTGCAAGATATTTATTTTGATGTATTTAAAGCAGAGCCCAAAATTATTGCCTACCATGCGGGTTTGGAATGTGGGATATTAGGGAAAAATTATCCCGATATGGATATGATCTCCTTTGGCCCTACTATCCAACGAGCTCACTCACCAGATGAGCGAGCTAATATTTCATCAACTCAAAAATTTTGGAAGTATTTGTTAGAAATACTGAAGAATATACCTGCAAAAAGTTAAGTGAGCTGTGAAGCTTTATAGTTGCTGATGAAGTTTATTCTGGATTTTCTAGGTGCATCAAGAGCTTGGATTATCATCGTATTTTTTAGGTACTCTATTGGTTTTGTGTTTTGGAGCGCTTACATTTTATTACTTTTTTAAAATGAATAATCCTTAAGATAAGCATTTTTATATTGAGGTTTAAAAATGCGATTGTCATTGCTACTTTTGATTGTTTGTTTTAACGCGTCTGCAGTTATTGAAGACGATACGATTTTTATTTCAGGATTGGAACCATACTCCTTTCCAACGGGTGACAACAATACTGGCTATATGCCGCTTATGTTACCTTCTGCAGCGGGCGAAATTGGGGTGCCAGAAAGAGCACTCCATTTGTTCCCTGATGGATACTATCCACTAAGAGATGTTCAGTACAATAACTGTCAGTTAAGTATTAAACAAGAAGTCGTACCAGAATCCAACACCTATGTACCAGAATGGATCAATAGCGAACAGAACTATGATACAGATGGCAATCTAACAAGTGAATATTATGATATTGCAGGCGATGGAAATTGGGATAATTGGAATATAAATTTGTATGATTCTTTCAATAACCTGATCAATACTAAATCTTATGAGGTTTATACAAACTCTGCTGGAAATAGTCAATCACGAATATACAGTGAAGAAGTTTATACCTATGTTTACAACACTACAATAGCTGATAGAATCGAAACTTTGCTTATAGAGGAAATTGATTATTTGTACAATGCAGATGGTACTGCAAATGGAAGTAACTCAAGTTTTAAGGACTCCGAATACATTTATTTTGTAGGCGGTATTTTTGATGGTTTGATAAAAGCAGAAATTTGGCATTTTGAGAATATAGCTGATGTAAATATTAGCTATTTTTACGATGGTTTCAGAAATTTAGTTGAATATCAAATTGCACCATCAAACGCGCCAACTCCGAGGCAGTTCCTTCTTTTTGATTACGGTGCTGACTTATTATTGACTCAATTTAGAAAAGGATTGAAGAATTATACAGGGACAACAGTATTAAGTGAGTCGATAACCGAATTCAGTTACATTCCTATCACGCCATTGGTTTCAACATTTGCAGATATTGGCACGCGTTCATCTTCAACAAACATCTGGACATCCCGACAAAAGGTAGGATTTCAGAGTTTTGCTAACATTGAAAACAGCAGTTTGCCCAATGCATATTGCTCGGGATTTGAAGATTATGCATGGTCAACAGCAGGTCTCCCAATTTCCATTAAATATGGAGGTTACCCTTATGACCCGTTGCAGCTATGTGAAGAGTATCAGGGCTCCACGGATTTCAAAGTGACTTTTTCGGGTTCTTGTACTCAATAGAGGTATTACCCAAACCCCGATACAGAATCGCAATTTAGAGTATAAGTAATTGATGTGCATAAGGAATTCACAAAAACTAAATGCACCTAGGTCGAATATCTTTAACAAATGGATTCTAATCTTGTATAAAATAATCGACCCTATAGGTGATGAAGCTTTTTGAGGTTTTCTTAGGCGCATTAAGGACCTGTACTGTCATTGTGATTTTCTATATCGGAATTTGGGTATTAGTAATTAATCACTGTTCAGCGGCGCTGTTTGCTCATTATGTTCAGTAAAAGCCTCACTTGAGTTCATTTGTACTTGAATGGTTGCATTAATTATTAATATGCTATGAGTTTGACAGTGCTAGGGGCAAGGCATATCTTGTCACTGCAAGCTTGTAATTTCATTGACAATTGTACAGGAGTAGCTAAGGTATTGCTCCTTTTTGCTGTGACAATAAACTCACCATCGAAAGTGCTTAATGTCGAATCGTTGAAGTCAAGCTGAGTCGCTTTGGCTTGTGGGAATGAAAGTTCCAATGATTCTTTCGATTCTATGCTAAGGGGAATTAATGGTTTTACAGCAGTGAGGTTGGAGTTGATATGCCAGCCCTTTTTAACAGCGAAATGAATTTCAACTTTATTGCCGCTACGTTGACCTTTAATTTTAACTTTGCCCTGACTGCAATAAACCGTAGGACTTAATTCTCCATTCTGATAAATGTCTTTGGCGCGTAACATACTGGTATGGGCAATGGGGTTTTTAACAAGGGTTCCAGAAAAAGCAGACAAGGAACTGTTAAACAATTCATCAATCGCAAGGTCTCCTGTTCTACGAATGTATCGTGCCAAAGCAATTAACATTTGACCATTAGCAGAGACACTTGCACCATCTTCTGATTTTTTGATACGACTCGTGTTGGGGATGTTTTCTTCGAGAATGTTATCAAAAAAACCTCCATGACTCTCATCAGAAAAAAGCTTTTGTGCTTGTAGTATCAAAGATTTTGATTGTATTAGCCAATTTGGTTCTTCAGTGATATCGTACAATTTAATTAGTGCTGTAATCAACCAAGCGTAATCCTCTAGCTCTGCTTTGATGTTGGTGGCTTTGCTGTTAAGAGAATTACGTAGTAAAAAACCACCTTTGTGGTTGTGGTTTTTTAAAAGGAATTTAGAAGCCTTAATGGCCGCCTCTAAGTAATTGGGTGTTTGTAAAAGATCAGAAGCAGAGGCCAGTGAATAAATCATTTGAGCATTCCAGCTAGTGATAGCTTTATTATCGATTAATGGTTTTACTCTATTTTGTCGCAGTTTGTAGAGTTTTTCATTGAGAGTGTCAAGTTGATTAACGAGTTGATTATAAGATGTCTTTAAACTATTGGCTGATTGCATTAATGTCTCACTGCGTGCAAAAATGGTGCGACTTTCAAAGTTTCCTTTAGGGCTAACAGAATAAAGGATTTTCAAGAATTGATATTCTTCCTTTGTGAGAATGTCTTTGAGTTCGGTTGTTGTCCAGGTGAAAAACAAACCTTCTTCTCCTTCGGAGTCGGCATCTCCAGCACTATAAAAGACTCCGTCAGTACTTATCATTTCACCTAAAACGTAGTCAAAAGTAGCAACAGCAGTTCGCTTGTATTCAGGATTGTTGAATTTCAGTGCGGCCAAAGTGTAAACCTCTCCTAGTTGCGATTGGTTGTAGAGCATTTTCTCAAAATGAGGCACCAACCATTCGTTATCAACACTATAGCGATGAAAGCCTCCTCCTATTTGATCAAACAGGCCTCCCTGTTGCATCTGATTTAAGGTAAATTGTAAGGCTTTATCGATCTCTTTGTTGTTTTGAGTCAACAAATACAAAAGCCAAGGTTCTTGTGGAAACTTTGGAGCTGCTGAAAATCCACCTTGCAAATCATCGTGCATACTTAATAAGTGCTGATTAACTTCAGTATAAAGTGAGGAATCAATTTTACTGACTAAGTCAATTTTGGATAAATATTTTTGTATAGCTGCATCCGTTTGTGCAGCTTGCTTTCGTAATTCGCTTTCTTGTTTGTTCCAAACGTCACGAACGCGTTTCAACAGGGTTATAAACTGTGTTGGAGTATAATAAGTTCCACCAAAAAATGGTTTAGCATCAGGTGTTAAAAAATTAGACATAGGCCAACCGCCATGGCCAGTCATCATCTGCACACCGGTCATATAATAGGTGTCAACAGCAGTACGACGTTCGCGATCTACTTTAATGGCAATAAAGTTCTGGTTGATAAATTTAGCGATTTCAATATTTTCAAAACTTTCATGTTCCATCACATGGCACCAGTGGCAGGTTGCATAACCAATAGAAAGAAAAATTGGTTTGTTAGCTTTTGTAGCCAATTCAAAAGCTTTAGGTGACCAGGCATACCAGTTTACGGGGTTATGTGCATGTTGCAGCAAATAAGGTGATTCTTCATAGATCAATGAATTAACAAAAATTGCAGAGCCATCTTTATTAAGGTGTTCAGTTCGTGGTTTGTAATTCAAGCCTAGCGAGTCAATACGTTTTTGCATGGTTGCTTGGAGCTTAGTTGAGTAATTGGAGAGATAAGGAAGGGAGTCAGTCATAACAATTGAAGTTCCAAGATATAAAAAAGTATAAAGTAAAGAGAATGTTTTCATAAATACTAGTGTAAATGAATGTATAGATAAATTCAATAAATTCAATAGCTTAGAAACAAGACAAGCTGAAGTTGACAATAAATACAATAAAAAAACAAATAAAACAAACAAAGTTCTTTACATTAAAAAAGCAATGCCTATAATGCGCATCTCGCTTGAGAAAGGCTCTTTCAAAAGCGTCTTGAAAGACTCAAAATAAGCAAGCTTAGCTTGAATATCACAGAGTTAAATCAAAGCATTAAAGTTCTAATCTTGGCTCAAGTTAATTGTGCTAAAAAACAAAGATTTTAATTAAATTAAAATAATTTAAAATAAGTCAAAAAGAACTTGCAAAGTAAAATCGGATGTCTATAATGCGCATCTCGCTTGAGAAAGCTAATTTCAAAAGCAACTTGAAAGACTCGAAATCAGCTCTATATTAGAGCAGGTCACGGAGTTATTTCGAGGCTCTAAAAGTTCCTTATTAAGTGACATTCAATTAACTTTAATAACTGAATTTATTTTAAATAAAAGGCATTTGAATTTTATTTAAAATAAAACAAAAAAGAACTTGCAAAGCAAAAAAGGATGTCTATAATGCGCATCCTTGTTTGAAGAAACGAGATTGAATTTGAATAGAATTCAATCGTTGAGAAACTTCAAAAAACCAAGTTTTAAAGAATGATAAATAATTAAAAAATTAAAAAATTAATTATTCAAACAAAAGCTTGACAAGATAAAAAGCCTCGCTATAATGTGCGGCTCGTTGTGCGAAACGCAGAACGAAGCTCTTAACAAAGTTAAGAGCAAAACAGGTTCATTAAAAACAAATAGATAACTTGTGTGGGCACTTGTTAATGGTTTAATAGCCAGAAAGTGTGGCATTTAACTTCGGTTAAATGTCGCACATAAAAGA
>Ga0316206_1000523_pt1 | contig 49208 bp, 47 predicted proteins | sample 6monthpyrite_MG_FD_204942 | JGI IMG/M metagenome (GOLD analysis project Ga0316206, IMG submission 204942) | Microbial mat bacterial communities from mineral coupon in-situ incubated in ocean water Damariscotta River, Maine, United States -... | ecosystem: Environmental > Aquatic > Marine >...
TAAGGATAGCGAATGATAGGCGATTCCGATTCTATATGGATGATCTCAAGGCCGCTGGCGCAGTGCTTTTGGATATCGTCGCTAGCCATGGTGATGGCTGGTAAATTCGTGGGGATACTTCAGGGTCAGATTCTATTGAGTCTGAATTGCGCTGATTTCCCAGTGCACAGAATATCAATGGAGTCCGACCTTATTAATTTGCCATTAATTTGTTTAGCCGATCTCCAAATTAACTGGCCTTTTGACGTTTATGCAGATGCTGCTAACCCGCGTTAACTCACCGCCGCGGCCAACCAATCGAGCCGGATAAAATTATTTTCTTCAATTATATTAACCAGATATACAATGACGTGGGTTAGGCAGCGGTTTCGCCTTGCTAGCGTTCTATCGTTGAGAGGTCTTAACGTTTCTGCGTCATCCGAAAATATGTGCCCGGCGGTGCCCCCAGACTGCACCGGAACATGGCAATGAAGGCGCTTGGGCTTTGGTAGCCGAGTTCCAGCGCAACCCGGGTGACCGACTGACCCTGCCCGAGGCGATCAATGGCCTCCAGCAGACGTAACTGTTTGCGCCACTCGCCAAAGTTCATACCGGTTTCCCTGATGAATAGTCGGGCCAGGGTGCGTGCGCTGGCCCCGCAGATCCGTGCCCAGTCTTCCAGGCCGCGCGCTTCGGCGGGATCGGCGTAAAGCCTGTCCATGATTTGCCGCAAACGTTTGTCTCGGCCCATGGGCAAGTAGAGCGGTGCCGGTTGTAATCCCTGCAGCAGATCCAGGATCACCTGCATCAGCCGGAATCCGCTACTGGCGGGAGAGTAGTCCGCGCCAATGTCCACGGCTTTGAGGATCAGCTCCCGCAGCAGCGGCAGGACATTCAGCACGCAACAAGCTTGCGGCAACCCGGCAGTGGCCGAGGGATCGACAAGCAGCGTGCGAATGGAAACGGAATCGGCGGCAATGATTTCATGCGGCACATCGGAGGGCACCCAGACCGCTTGGGAGGGGGGAACGATCCAGGTTCCGTTGAGGCTCAGCACCCGCACTACCCCGCGGATGGCATACACCAGTTGCGCCCGCGGGTGCTGATGGCGGGCGACGCGGTGGGCGCCCTGGATTTCCAGCGCGTGGGCGAGGATAGGCTGACGAGGGTCGATATGGTAGCCGGCTGCGCTTGGGGCCAAGGTTGTCAGATTTGCAATATTCATTGGCATATTATAGCAAAACAGCCGAACGCGTTTGACCGAGAATCTGCGTATGGATTAAGCGAAGGTGCGGAGGTTTCAGTCCGCCATCCTGGAGACAATAGAGGCAGGCCACACCACACCCGATCTCGATGGCAACTGCGAAATGATTGGGATAACGGATTTTTCCTCAGAAACCTGGGGAATGCCGCCATCGGACATCGCGCACCGAATAGCTACCGAATAGCGGAGGATGCAATAGTGAGAAATGAAATTAGCAGGGGCGGCGCTATCTTTGTCATTCTGGCGCTGATCGTGGTGGGACAAGCGGCCATTGATATTTACCTGGCCTCGATGCCAGCCATGATGGCTGATTTGAACGTCAACGAAGACGTCATCCAACTGACTATCTCCGTATTTCTTCTTGGCTTCGGGTTTTCCCAGTTGGTCTATGGCCCGGTATCCGACTACTATGGCCGCAGGGCCGTATTGTTTTTCGGCATGCCATTATTCGTGGCGTCAACCATCGCCTGCGTTTTTACGCATTCCTCGGCCTGGCTGCTTTTTTTCCGCTTCTGCGAAGGGGTCGGGATTGCAACGGCCAGCGTATCGGCACGGTCGATTATGCGGGATTATTTTGCCGCAAATGAACTGCCGAAGATCTCGTCGTATATGGCGATGGCGTGGGCGCTAGTTCCCATTATCGCCCCGCTAATTGGCGGCTACATCCAACACTACATGGGATGGCGAACTAATTTTATACTTCTGGCCGCCAGCGCATCGCTGCTGTCGCTCTATCTTTACCAATATTTGCCCGAGACCAACCAACACACACGCGTAGGCAGGTTTTCATTTAACCGCCCGTTCTCCGCTTATAAAACGCTCCTCAGCAATAAAGTATTTGTCGGCAACATAGTGGTACTTGCCTTGCTGTTCAGTATTTTTAGCGTCTTCAATGTCAGCAGTTCGTTTCTATACGAAGGGCATTGGCGCGCATCGCCGATGATTTATGGGTGGACCCTGTTGCTGATCTCGGCTGGTTACTTCTGCGGCTCCTTTTTAAACAGCCGCCTGATAAACCGCATCGATCCGCGCACCGTGGTCGGTTGGGGCATTGCCGCGCTGCTGCTAACGAGTGCCGTCGCGTTTTTGATTCAGCACTGGGCGCTAATAGGACCGGTTGGTCTCGCCGTTGAGATGTTTCTTATCTATATGGCGCTTGGACTCGTCTTCGCTAACGCAATTGCTGCCTGTCTGCGCCCCTTTCCCCAGATCGCGGGTAGCGCCAGCGCGATGTACGGTTTCCTGGTATTCACGAGTGGCTTCGTTTCGAGTGCAGTCTTCGCCAAAGTGTTTCACCCCACACTCGACACATTGACCGGCACGCTGCTGGTATTATCCACACTCATGGCACTGGCCTTCGCGGGCACAATCTTTATCTACCGCACCGTGACACGGCCGGGGGAATCCGGAATGTTGTGTAACGGGACTAACGATTAACGTGACAAAACCTCCGTTTAACCGGAACTATTGGCATAGTCGCTTGATTTTGCAAGCAGTTCGAGGGGGAGGGGGTACTGCGTGATCGTGCCGATCCCCAAATTGACTGATCTCTTGACGTTTATGCAGATAATGCCAGTCCGCGTTAACTCACCGCCGTGGCGAATCAATCGAGTCTGACCCTATCGCTTTCATTGGATTGTGTTTGACACCTCCGTTCACCTTGCCTACCTTCACAAGATGTCCGGAAAAAACAAGGTAGCTTCAGGCTAGCCCCTATTTTAATCGAATATCAAGCGAAGTCTGACCCCTTTGATTACTTTGATTTCAAAAATGCATGATTCACTCATGCGTAATTTGCAGTATGCCGAACCTCGGATGATAGTAACCGCCACAGCCGGTGTTATTGGATTCCCCCTTTACTACCTTATCTGGCATTACTTAATACCCCAACCCTACGAAAACCTCCCGCTTAGAATTTTTGGCTGCGCCTTGTTCCTGCCACTCACACTAATCAACTATTGGCCTCCGCGACTACATCGATTACTGCCTCTTTACTGGTACTTTTCCATTTTTTACGCCTTGCCATTTTTCTTCACTTTCATGCTGTTTAAAAATAACGGTTCTACTGTCTGGCAAATGGCTACATTAATCGCTATTTTTATTATGATATTACTAGTGGATTGGCTAAGCATGGTCATAATGTTTCTATTGGGCACAGCGTTGGCTTGGTTTGCTTACACGCTAACTACACCGGTTATTCATGTCCCTCACGTTTATCTCGCCGACATTGCCGTTTATTTCTTTGCCATTGTCGTTGGCACATTAGTAAATTTCACATCAGAAATCGTGAAACAAGAAAAACTCCGCGCCATGCTTGCCACCGCCAGCAATATCGCCCACGAACTGCGCACCCCCTTGCTGGGGATGAAAAGCGGCGCGGCGGGGCTGCGCCGTTACCTCCCCGCTTTGCTGGAGGCCTACCAGTTGGCGCGCACCCAGGGGCTGCCGGTGACGCCGGTGCGCAAGGCCCATATGGACGCCATGGCCGGGGTGCTGGCGCGGATAGAGGCGGAAGCCGTGTATTCCAACACGGTTATCGATATGCTGTTAATGAACACTCGCCCCGCCGGCCCCGGCCCGGACGGCTTCACCGACTATTCCATGACCCGCTGCGTGGACGCCGCACTGGCCCGCTACCCCTTCGCCTCAGCGGCGCAACGGCGGTTAGTCCATTGGGGTCACGGCGAGGATTTCCGCTTCCATGGGTCGGACCTGCTCATGACGCACGTGCTGTTCAACTTGTTGAAAAACGCGCTCTATTACCTCGCCAAGGCGGGCAAGGGCGATATCCAGATCCGCCTGGAGCCCGGCGCGACAGTGAACCAACTGGTGTTCCGCGACACCGGCGCGGGCATCCCCGCCCATGTGCTGCCGCATATTTTCACCCGCTTTTATTCCTGGTCGCCGGGGAGCGACGCCGGCCCTGGCGTGGGTATCGGCCTCGCTTTCTGCCACACGGTCATCAAAAGTTTCGGCGGCGTCATCGCTTGCCATTCCCGGCAGGGCGCATATACTGAATTCGTCATAACTTTCCCGCCGCCGCCCGATGATAACAATGACGCCTGACTGTATTCCGCCTTTCTACTACCCGACCACGGTGCTGTTCGTCGATGACAACGCCGCCTTTCTCGCCAACCTGAGCTTGCAGCTTTCCAGCGGCCTGGCTTACCGCCTCCACAGCTCCCCCCTGGACGCGCTGCTGGAAATCAACGCCCCGACCAGCGGCGCACCAGCGGCCTGGCGCTATTTTTCCCTGGACAGCGATACCGGCGCGCAGCCGCTGTGGCGCCACGCCATCAATCTGCACCTGGACAAAATTCACCGCGAAGTGCATAACGAGCGCCGCTTCGGCCAAATCGCCGTGGCGGTGGTGGATTTCGACATGCCGGAAATCGACGGCCTGGCGTTTTGCCGCAATATCAAAAACCCGGCGGTGAAAAAACTGCTGCTCACCGGCAAGGCGGACGAAAAAATCGCGGTCAAGGCGTTCAATCAGGGAATTATCGACCGCTTCATCATGAAACACGAGACCGATGCGACCACGCTGTTGAACCAGACCATCGCCGAATTGCAGCACGCCCATTTCCACCAAAGCGAGCGCATGCTGACGGACGCCTTGGCGATCGGAACGCACGATTTCCTGCGCGACCCCGGATTCGCCGGCGTCTTCCGCGACATCCACCAACAGTTGCGCATCGTCGAATACTACGCGACCGCCAATCCCCAGGGTCTGCTGATGCTGGACGGCGACGGCGCGGCCTTCCTGCTCGTCGTGCAAACCGAGGACGACCTGCTCAGCCAATACGAAATCGCCTTTGACCAGGCCGCGCCGGCGGCGCTGCTGGACGCCTTGAAAAGCGGCGAAGTCATTCCCTATTTCTGGCAAGGCGGCGGCCACTACCACCCCGACTGCGCGGATTGGCGAGCGTGTTTGCACCCCGCCCGCCAATTCCGGGGAAAACGCGGGTACACCTACGCCGTCATCCCGAATCCGCCGGCGTTTCCGCTCGACACGGTGGTGTCCTTTCATGCGTTTCTCGAACACTTCGACCATGGCGCGCCGAACAGCGGCGTGCACTAGCCCGGCCCCGGCTTACTCCGCCGCAGCCCCTAGCGGCGGATGCGCCGCGCCCGCCGGCTCCCCGGCCCGGCGTATTCGGCGGGTAGACGGCCACTCCGCCAGCCCTACCTCCCGGCGGATAGCGTAGCAAGCGTCCACAATGCGCCGCAAATCCGCCGCCGATAAGTCCGCCGTGATCGAGAACCGAATAAGCGCACGACTTTTTGGCGTCGCCGGTGCGCAAAATACCGCACCAAAAATCCCTCGCGCCTCCAGCGCATCCCGCAATTTTATCGTTTGCCGTTCACTGCCAGATTCCAACGCGATGATCTGTGATTGGCTATCCGAGACGTTATAGCCCATGGCGGCGAGATGGGCGCGTAAATAGTCCGCGTGGGCGTGGAGCGCGGCGCGCCGCCAACCGTCTTGCTCGATGAAGGTCAGCGCCTCGTTCAGCCTGGTCACTTCGTGCGGCAATAAGGCGGAGCTAAAAATGGAAGGAAATGATTCACACTTAAAATAATCGTAAAAATTCCTTGCGCAAGTGATAAAACCCGCACGTCCCGCAAAGGCCTTCGCCAGGCTGGCGGTGCGGAAATGCACCTGGCCGGTCAATCCCAGGGATGCCACCAGCCCTTCGCCGCGCGCGCCGTGGGTGCCCAGGGAATGGGACTCGTCCACCACCAGCGCGCAGCCGTGGGCGTTGCTCACGGCGACGATGTCCGCCAATGGGCAGACGCTGCCGTTGGTGCTGTAAACCGAATCCACCGCCACCACTCCCGGCCCGTATTTGAGCAGCTGCCGCTCCAAATGCCGGGCGTCGTTATGATGAAACGCCACCGCTTGCGCCCCGGCGCTGCGCGCGCCTTCCCATAGGGACAGATGGGCAAAACGGTCCAGGTACACCGGCGTCCGTTCGTCGGCGATCGATTGCAACAAACCAGTATTGGCACACCAGCCGGACTGACAAAGCAGTCCCGCCTCAGCGCCCAAAAAGCGGGCGAGTCTACGCTCAAATTGATAGTGGGTATTTTCCCCGTTGAATAAAAAAATAGCCGACACAAGTAGTGCGTTTTCTCCATGAAGCAAAACTTCTCTTTGAGCTTCTGCTATACGAGGATGATTTGCCAGAGCTAGATAATCATTGCTCGATAAATAAATTGCTCCCTTCCCCGGCGTTCTTCCCCGCATGATATGCCCGCCATCCCAAGTATCCCGCACCCGTTCCCGGTAATAGCGCGCGACCCGCCGCGCCAGAAAATCCGGTACGGACGGAGAATAACGGTTCACGGTTTCAAATTGGGCGATATTGTCGTTTTTCATCCTAAAACTCCTTCCTGAAAACAGTAGCCATCGGCAACCGCCCGGCGCGCCCCAATCGGCGAAACGCTGTCGCCGCCGCGCCAACGGCGCCTACTTGGCCGCCTCGATAAACACGGGGCAGCCGGAAATACTGTAATACAGGAAGCTGGTTAGGATCGCGGCGAACCCGCCGGAGAAGTCATCGAGGAGGAAATGAAGAAATAAAGGGGGGACGCGGCCGGAGGCGCGCAATCCAATCGAAAACGGCGGTCAGCAAATCCGGGGCAGCGGGTCGTCTTCCAGTTCGTCGAGCAGGCGCTCGCCGCCGCAACCAGTTTCCAGCACGACGCGCGCCGGGCCTTGGCGCACGCTGCCGATGCGCGCTGCGCCCTGGCCTTGGGGCAGCCGCCGCCACGCGGCAAGCGCTGTTTCCGCCTGCGCGGCGTCGATGACCGCGACCACCCGCCCTTCGCACGCTAAATACAACGGATCGTAGCCCAGCATGTCGCACACTGTCCGCACCGCCGCCCGCACCGGAATGTCCGCCTGCCGCAGCCGCAGTTCCCAGCCGCCGGCGCGGCTGATTTCGTGCGCCACCGTCGCCAATCCGCCCCGGGTGGGGTCGCGCATGAAGCGCAGCCCGTCCATAGCGCTCACGGCGGCGGTCAGGGGATAGACCGAGGCGGCGTCGGAGCGCACCGCGCCGCGCAAGCCGAATTGCTCCCGCGCCAGCATCACCGCGACGCCGTGGTCGCCCACCGGCCCGCTGACCAGCACGGCGTCGCCGGGCTGAATACGCGCCATGCCCAAGGCCACGGCGCTTTCGCGCACCCCCACGCCGGTGGCGGCAAGATAGAGCCCACCGCCTTCGCCGCGCCCTACCACCTTGGTGTCGCCGGCGACGATACGCACCCCGGCGGCTTGCGCCGCCGCCGCGATGCTCGCCGCGATACGCTCCAACTGCGCGATGTCCAGCCCTTCTTCGATAATCGCGCCGAGGCTGAGATACAGCGGCCGCGCGCCCGCCACCGCCAGATCGTTTACCGTGCCGTGTACCGCCAGCGCGCCGATGTCGCCACCGGGAAATTCCAGCGGCTGCACGGTAAAGCCGTCGGTGGTCATCATCAATTCGCCGGCCACCGGTGGCAGCACCGCCGCGTCCGCCTGCACGTCGAGCAGCGGATTGGCGAAATGGCGAGCAAAGACATTCTCGATCAATTCCCGCATGAATCGTCCGCCGTTGCCATGGGCCAGTGAAATACGGGTGTCGTCCATCAGCCGTTTCCCGCCTCGATCAGTTGTCCGAAACACAAGCCGCCATCGTTGCAGGGAAGCCGCCGCGCCAGCCGCACGCTAAAACCGTCCGCCGCCAGCAACCCGGCGGCTTGTTCGGTCAAGCGCCGGTTTTGAAAGACGCCGCCGCTCAGGCCAACGGCGTCAATGGGGTGTTCCCGCCGCGCCGCCCGCGCCTGGGCAAGCAACGCGTACGCCAGACTGGCGTGAAAGATGGCGGCTTTCTCGCCAACAGCGCGCCCGCTGTCCAGCAGCAGGGGCAGCAACGGCGACCAGTCGCTTTGCCACGCGCCCGCGCCGTTTTTTCCCAGCGGCAACGCAATGGGGGCCGCCTCGCTGCCGCAAGCCGCCTCCAGCCACATGCCGCCTTGCCCCTCGAAACTCGCTTCCCGCAGCAGTCCCGCCAGGGCGGCGGCGGCGTCGAATAGGCGGCCCACCGCCGACGTCCGGGAGCAGTTGACGCGCCGCCGCCAGGCGTCGTGCAGCAGCGCCCCGCCCTCGGGCAAGCCGTCCCACGTCAATCCCGCCTCCCACGCCAGCGCCGCGCCGCTGCGCCACGGTTCCCGCGCCGCCCGCTCGCCGCCGGGCAAAAAGAACGGGCGGAAGGTGGCAGCCCGCCGCCAGCGGCGCGGCGCGCCCAGCAGCGCTTCGCCGCCCCAGAGCGCGCCGTCCGCGCCATAGCCCGCGCCGTCCCAGGTAAACACCAGCCATTCGCCAATTTCGGGGTACTCCCCCGCCAGCGCCGAGGCGTGGGCAAAATGGTGCCACACGCTCACCATCGGCAGGCCGCTGTCTTTCGCCCAGCGGGTGGCAGCGTACCCGGGATGGGCGTCGCACGCCACCGCTTCAGCCCGCACGCCATAGAGCGCCTGTAAATCCGCCGCCGTTTGGACAAACGTTTCCCGGCCGCGAACCGTATCCAGGTCGCCGATGTGGGGCGAAATCACCACCCGGCGGCCCCAGGCCAGCGCCAGGGTGTTTTTCAGGTGGCCGCCCACCGCCAGCAGGGGGCGCGCCCGTTCGAAAGGCAGCGTCAATTCCAGCGGTGCGACGCCCCGCCCCAGCCGCAACGGGCGCGCCGCGCCGGCGATGACACGGTAGACGGAATCGTCCGCCGGTCGCTGGATAGGGCGGTTGTGATGAAGAAACGCCCCGGCTACCCGGCCAAGCCGCCGCTCCGCGTCGCCGTTGGCGGTCAGCACCGGTTCGCCGCCGATGTTGCCGGAGGTCGCCACCAGCGGCCCGCCGAAGTCTTCCAGCAACAAATGATGCAGCGGGCTATAGGGCAGCAGCACGCCGATGTCGTTCACTCCCGGCGCGATGGCGGGGGACAGCGCCGCCGCCGGACGCTTCGCCGCCAGTACGATCGGCCGCGCACTATCGCGCAGCCGCGCTTCTTCCTCGCCGGTCAGCCACACGTCGCGGCGCAGCCGCGCCAGCCCCGCGTCCGGCGGATACATCACCGCCAGCGGCTTGTGCGGGCGGGGCTTGGTTTGGCGCAGCCGCTCCACGGCGGCGGTCTGTTGCGCGTCGCAGAGCAAATGGTAGCCGCCCACGCCCTTGACGGCGACGACAACGCCCGCCCGCAGGGCGGCCACGACGGCGGCCAGCGCCGTGGCCGTCTCCGCCAGCGGCGGTTCGCCCGGTACGCTGAAGGTCAATTGCGGCCCGCAGCGAGGGCACGCCAAGGGCTGGGCGTGAAACCGGCGATCCCGTGGGTCTTCATATTCGCGGCGACAGTCGGCGCACAAGGGAAAGCCCGCCAGGGTGGTGTGGGGACGGTCGTAGGGCAGGCGGGCGATAATAGTGTAGCGCGGGCCGCATTGGGTGCAGTTGATAAAGGGATAGCGGTAACGGCGGCCGGCGGGGTCGTGCAATTCCCGCAAGCAATCGTCGCAGACCGGCATATCGGGCGGCAGGCGCGCCGCCGTCTTGCCGCCTTCCTCGCTCGCCAGGATGGTGAAGCCCGCCAGCGGCCGGCATGGCGCGGGATCGCTGGCAAGAAGCTGGGGTTGCGCCAGGGGCGGCGCTTCCGTGAACAGCGCCTCGCCGAACGCGACGAGGGCCTGGGCGTTCCCTTGGGTGAATATATCGACGTGTCCGCTACGATTTCTCACCCAGCCATTCAGCCGGAATCGCTGCGCCAGCCGGTAGACGAACGGACGGAATCCCACGCCCTGTACCTGTCCGCCGACGGCCCAGACGTGGGCCGCTTCGCCGGAGTCCGGGGCGGCACGCAAGGCGTCCGGCGCGCTTTTCAATCAGGCTACCCGCGGTGTCCGCACGCCCGACGCCCACCAGATGCGGCATGCGCCTTCGTCGGACACCATGCACGGCCCCACCGGTTGGCGCGGCGTGCAAGCGCCGCCGTAGAGGCGGCACTGGTCGGGAGCGCGGCGACCCATCACCACGTGGGCGCAATCGCATCCCGGCGGCATCGCCCCGGCGTGGCGGCGGGCGTCATCCTGATAACCGGGAAAGCGCCGCCGCGCGTCGCGGGCGGCGAAAGCGGGCCGCAACGCGTAGCCGGAGGCGGGAATCACACCGACGCCGCGCCACGGCGCGTCCACCACCTCCAACACCGCCGTGAGTTGCCGCTGGGCGGTTTCGTTGCCGCGCGGACGCACCACCGGGAAGTAGCAGTTGTCGAGGGCATAGTGTTTTTCCTCCCGTTGGCGCAACACCGCATACAGTGCTGCCAGCAGGCTCGCGGGGGTGAATCCGGCGACGGCGGCGGCCAGGCCGTGCGCGTCCGCGACGAAGCGCCATTCGTCCGCGCCCATGACCGCCGCCACGTGGCCCGGCGCGATCAGGGCGTCGAACCCCGGCGTGTCCGAACGCAGCAGGTAGGCCACCGCCGGCCACGTCAGCCGCCCCGACAAGAGAACGCTCAGGTTGTCCGGCACGCCTTCCAGCAGCAGCGCCGCCAAGGGCGCCGTCGTGGTCTCGAAGCCGGCGCAAAAGAAGACCACGGGGCGATCCGGCTGACGGCGGGCGATGTCCGCGACCTCCAAAGGCGAGGCGACGGCGCGAATATCCGCGCCCGCGCCCCTGGCTTGGGCCAGGGAGCGTATCTCGCCCTTGGGGGCGTTGACCGGCACCCGCAGCATGTCGCCATAGGCGGCCAAGGTAAGTTTTTCGTGCAACGCGAGTTGAATCGCTAGGTAGATGTCTTCCTCGGGGCACACGCAAACCGGGCAACCCGGGCCGGGAATCAAGCGAATATCCGGCGGCAGCGCGCCGCGCAAACCCGCCTGGCTGATGGTGCGTTCATGGCCACCGCAGACGTTCATGATGTTGACCGCGCCGGTGCGCGGCAAGGCGCGAATGCGCGCCAGCCATTGTCGGGCGGAAACGTCCATGGCTAGGAGGGGGAGGATGCGGGGCGGCCGGCATCCAGCGCGCGCTGGCGCGTGTCGCCAGACGCCGCCGCCGGGTGCGTGGTTTCGCCGTGACGCCAGCGCGCGCGCTGGGCGGCGAGCTCCCGGCGCAGCCACGCCAGCCAGCCGTCCAGCCCGCCGCCCTGTTTGGCGGACAGCGGCAGCAACGGCGCGGCGCTCGCCAAATCCCGTAAGTAGGCTTCCGTCCGCGCCGGGTCGAAATCGTCCAGCAGCGGCAGCAGGTCGGTCTTGGTGAGCAGCACGCTGTCGGCGACGCGGAACATGACCGGGTACTTGGCCGGCTTGTCGTCGCCCTCGGTGACGGAAAGCAGCACGACGTTGCGATGCTGGCCCAGGTCGAAGCTGGCCGGGCACACTAGATTGCCGACGTTTTCGATGAACAGCAGGTCGATGCCGTCCAAGCCGATCTGGTGCAGGGCGTCGTGCACCATGGCGGCGTCCAGGTGACAGGCGCTGCCGGTGGTGATTTGCACTGCCGGCGCGCCCTTGGCGCGAATACGGGCGGCGTCGTTATCGGTTTCCAAATCGCCTTCCACCACGGCGATGGCGGCTTCTCCCCGCAGCGCGTCGATGGTGGCTTCCAGCAACCGGGTTTTACCCGCGCCGGGAGAGGACATCAGATTCACCGCGAGCACGCCACGCCGGTCGAAATGGGCGCGGTTATGGGCCGCCGTCTTGTCGTTTTCCGCCAGCAGGCGTTGCAGCACGGTGACCGCGCGCGTCCCGTCCGCCGCCAGGCGGTAGGCGAACTCCCGGTTGCCCGGCGTGATGTTGCAGCCGCAGGTGTCACACATGATTCGCTCCTTCGCGAGATGTTCCCGCCGTCATTTCCACGCGCGTCAGCAGTAGTTCGTCGCCGCGCACCAATGCGACGCGATTCGCGCCGCACACGCCGCAGCGTAGCCGATTGGGCGCGACGTCGGTTTCCGCTCCGCAGTCGGCGCACTGCACGGTAACCGGCGAGCGCGCCAGTTCCAATTCGGCATTTTCCGCCACGGTGCCCGCTTTCGCCAGGGCGTAGGCGTGCGCCAGCAAATCCGGCTCCACCCCCGACAACGGCCCGATCGAGAGGCTAATGCGATGCACCGCCACCGCGCCATGTTGCCGCGCCACGCTATCCACCTGGTCGAGCAAGGCTTGACAGAGAGACAGTTCATGCATCTTCGTCCGCCAGTAGCTGGTCGAACAGTTCCAACGAGGCGCGGGCCTCTTCCGGCGAGATTTTCTGGAGGGCGTAACCCACATGAACGATGACGAAATCACCCGGCGCGATGGTTTCGTCTTGCAGCATGAACAAGCTGACATCGCGCTCCACGCCGCAAGCGGCGCAGCGCGCCATATAGCCATCGATTTCCATGACTTCCATCGGTACGGCAAGGCACATGGGCAACCTCGGGACCTTTCCAGCGTTCGGTTTGAAGCGGCAAACGCCGCCCGCACGGCAACAAACCCGCCGTCAGCAGGTTCCAGTATAAACGCAAAATTTCCCGCTCGCGACTGGCGGCGCACTCGCAAATTGGCGGCAATGTGCTACACCTAAGTAAAATAAAACCCCATAGCGATCGCGGTTATGTCCTCTGCCACACTGGTGCTCGGTATCGGTAATATCCTCCTCGGCGATGAAGGCGTCGGCGTACAAGCGGTACGCCGGCTCGCCGCGAGTCCGACCGCCGCGGCCGACGCCGAGTTTCTCGACGGCGGTACGCTGGGGCTCACCCTGGTCGGCCCGATCGCCGCCGCCCGTTGTCTGGTGGTCATCGACGCCGCTGAATTCGGCGCGCCCCCCGGCAGCATGCGCTTATTTTGCGGCAAGGCGATGGATGACTTTCTCCACGCCGGCAAGCGCACCGCCCACGACATCGGTTTCGCTGACGCTCTGGACGCGACGCGGCTTTCCGGGGAATTGCCCGCGCAACGGGCGTTTATCGGCGTACAGCCCGCCCAGGTGGCTTGGAGCGAAACCTTGAGCCCGCCGGTGGCGCAAGCGCTGGACGCGGTGTGCACCGCCACCATCGAGTTACTGGCGGCGTGGCGGCAATAAGCCGTGTGGCGCGAACCGCAAGCGCGGTGCACGTCTGCCGCGAAACGACGAGCCGTTTAACCGGAACGCGCGTCCACGCCTCATGACGCCGCGCAGGCGGCGTAAACCCGCACGGAGGGAAGATGGCCCCACCGCTCACCTTTCTTGATTATATCGACCAGCACGGCGTGAGCCGCCGCGCATTTCTTAAATTTTGCGCCGCCGCCGCGTCGTCATTGGCGCTGCCCACCGGCGCGGCGGCGGAAATCGCCGCGCGCTTGGGCAACATGCATCGTCCATCGGTGATCTGGCTGTCGTTCCAGGAATGCACCGGCTGCACGGAGTCGCTCACTCGCTCCTTCGCGCCCACGGTGGAAAATTTGATGTTCAATTTTCTCTCGCTGGATTATCACCATACGCTGCAAGCCGCCGCCGGAACGGCCGCCGAGGCGGCGAAAGCAACCGCGATGCGGGAAAACGCCGGACGTTATCTGGTGGTGGTGGAGGGCGCGGTGCCGCGCCGCGACGGCGGCGTGTACTCCACCATCGCCGGACGCACCAATCTCGACACGCTGGCGGAAGCCGCCCAACATGCCGCCGCCGTCATCGCCGTGGGCAGTTGCGCCGCCTTCGGCGGCATTCCCAACGCCAGCCCCAACCCCACCGGCGCGGTCGCGGTTCATGACCTCGTTCGGGACAAGCCGGTGGTCAATGTGCCCGGCTGCCCGCCGATTCCGGTGGCGATTACCGGCGTCGTCGCCCACTACCTGACGTTCAACCGGCTGCCCGAATTGGATCATTTGGGCCGCCCGCGCGCGTTCTATGGCAACACCATCCACGACCGCTGCTACCGCCGCCCATTCTACGACCAGGGCAAGTTCGCCAAAAGCTTCGACGACGAGGGCGCGCGCCGGGGCTGGTGTCTCTATGAACTCGGCTGCAAGGGGCCGGTCACCTATAATTCCTGCGCCACCCTGAAATGGAACGACGGCACGAGTTTCCCCATCGAATCCGGCCACGGCTGCCTCGGCTGCTCCGAACCCCATTTCTGGGACGCCGGCGGCTTTTACCGCCCGTTGTCCACACCCACCCGCCCGGTGGCCATGGCCGCCGCGGCGGCGGTGGGCGCGGGGGCGGCGGCGGGCGCCGCCATGGTGCTCCATAACCGGCGGCGCAAGCGCCGCGCGAAGCAAGATCATCAGCCCGCCACCGTTAACGATCTGGAGAAAAAGTAGCCATGGACGCCATGACCTTTCTGCTATGGACGCGCGGGCCGGGGCTGCAAATCGCGCTGGCGCTGTTCCTGCTGGGGTTCGTCCTGCGGCTGTTCGAGCTGTTTAGCCTCGGACGCCCGCCGGATCTGGCCGTGCCGCGCCCAGGCTACCGCCGTGGCGGCTGGCGCACCCTGGCGGCCCGCTCGCTGCCGGCGGGAACGTTCGCCCGGCAAGCTTACGTCACGTACGGCCTGAGCTACCTTTTCCATTTCGGCCTGTTCTTCTCGCTACTGTTCTTCGCCCCCCACATCCTATTGTTCCGGGAAATCATCGGTATTTCCTGGCCCGCCCTGCCCAATGCCTGGATCAACGCGTGGGCGCTGCTGGCCATCGCCGCCTTGCTGCTGATGCTTGTCCAGCGCCTGATCCATCCAGTGAAGCGCCTGTTGTCCACTACTCACGACTACTTCGCCTGGGCGCTGACATTCGCCCCACTGCTTACCGGTTACCTCGCGTTCCAGCACGCGCTGCTGCCCTATACCTGGATGCTGGGCATTCATATTTTGAGCGCGGAACTGCTGCTGGCGTGCCTGCCCTTCACCAAACTGATTCATTTCGCCACCCTATTCGTCGCCCGCTGGTATAACGGCGACATCGCGGGCCGGAAAGGCGTCGCCTCATGAGCGCCTCGCTGGAACGCGGTTTGAACCTGTGGCGCGAGGTGCTCGATACGCCCAGCGCCAGTTTCTTCATGAGTTGCGTCCATTGCGGCCTGTGCGCCGACGCCTGCTTGTTTTACACCGAAACCGGCGACCCCCAATACACACCCATCCGCAAGCTGGAGCCCTTCAGGCGGCTATGGCGTCAAGAATACACCCTGCTCGGCAAGCTCGCCGCGAAGCTCGGTTTGTCGCGGCCGCTGACCGACGAAACCCTGGCCGAATGGAGCCCGCTGATTTACGACAGCTGCACCCTGTGCGGCCGCTGCTCGCTGGCCTGCCCGGTAGGCAACGATCTCGCTTACCTGATCCGCAAGGCCCGCGAGGGCATGGCGGTGGCGGGCCACGCGCCCCAAGGACTCATCGACGCCACCCGCCGCACCATCGAAAGCGGCAGCCCCATGGGCGTGCGGCCCGCCGCCTTCATGACGCAAGTGCGCAAGCAATCAGAAGCATCGGGCGTTTCCATCCCCGTCGATCAAACGGGTGCGGACTACCTCGTCATCATGTCGTCGATGGAAATTATCGGTTTCCCCGAATACCTCGGCGCGCTGGCGCGCATCTTCCGGCAGGCGGGCATTTCCTGGACGGTGTCGAGCGAAGCCTACGAGGCCACCAACAGCGGCATTCAGATCGGCGTGTCCGACCTGGCGCGGGAGATCGTTATGCGCATTGTCAACGCCGCCGAAAAGCTCCAGGTGAAAACGGTCATTGGCCCGGAATGCGGTCACGCCTTCACCGCGCTGCGCTGGGAAGGCCCCAATCTGATTGGCCGTCCCTATCCCTTCGCGGTGGTGCATGTGCTGGAACTGCTCGACCAACTCCGCACCGACGGTAAACTGCACACCACGGGACAAGACGACACGCCGCTGACTTTCCACGATCCCTGCCAGATCGTGCGCCGCGGCGGCGTGGTGGATCCGCCGCGGCGGCTGCTCAACCAAGTCGCCAGCGACTTCCGCGAGATGGAAGACGCCGGCGTAGCCAACTGGTGCTGCGGCGGCGGTGGCGGCGTCGGCGCCAATTCGCGCGCCGACGCTTTGCGCTTCACCGCGTTCAAGCGCAAAAAATCGCAATGGGACGCAACCGGCGCGCGCACCCTAGTCACCGCCTGCGCCAATTGCCGCAATATCATCGAGGAAGGATTGGAGCATTACCATCTCGACCTGCAAGTCATCGGCCTGACCGAATTGGTGGCGTCGCGCCTGACGCCGCCCGCGAACGAAACGGAGACAGCGGCGTCTTGACGCGCGGAACAATCAGCCCTACAACCGCCGGACGGCATACGCCGCCGCCAGCCACACCGAGGATTTGCCCATGAATCAGCGTATCGTCGTCGATCCCATCACCCGTATCGAAGGACATCTGCGCATCGAAGCCGAGACCGACGGCCAGGACGAAATCCAACGCGCCTACAGCGCCGGCACCATGGTGCGCGGCCTGGAAATCATCCTGCGCGGGCGCGACCCGCGCGACGCCTGGGCCTTCGCCCAGCGCATTTGCGGCGTGTGCACCCTGGTGCACGGCATTGCTTCGGTGCGGGCGGTGGAAAACGCCCTCGATTATCCGATTCCGCCCAACGCCCAGCTCATCCGCAACCTGATGATCGCCGCCCAATACGTGCACGACCACGTCATGCACTTCTATCACCTGCACGCCCTCGACTGGGTGGACGTGGTTTCGGCGCTGAAAGCCGACCCCAAGGCGACATCGGCGCTGGCCCAATCGATCAGCGGCTATCCCCGGTCCTCTCCCGGCTACTTCGCCGACACCCGGAAAAAACTGAAAACCTTCATCGACGGCGGCCAACTGGGCATTTTCGCCAACGGCTACTGGGGGCACCCCGCCTACAAACTGCCGCCGGAAGCCAACCTCATGGCGGTGGCCCACTATCTGGACGCGCTCGCCTGGCAGCGCCGGGCGGCGAAATTGCACGCCATCTTCGGCGGCAAGAACCCGCACCCCAACTTCCTGGTCGGCGGCGTCCCCTGCGCCATCAGCGTCGATCCGGGACAAGGCGGCGGCATGAGCGCCACCGCCGTCAATCTCGCGGGGCTGGAAGAAGTCAGCACCCTCATCGGCGAAATGCGCGCCTTCGTCGATCAAGTCTACCTACCGGACACGCTGGCGATCGCCGGCTTCTACAAGGACTGGGCGCATCTCGGCGAAGGGACGGGCAACTTTCTCTGTTACGGCGATTTTCCCGAGAGCGACGGCCGGCGGCAATGGCTGCCGTCGGGCGCGATCCTCGGCCGCGACCTTAGCGTGGTGCATCCGGTCGATCTCGGCGCGGCGGAAGAAATCCAGGAATTCGTCGCCCATTCGTGGTACGACTACGATGGCGGCAAGCGCCAAGGCCTGCATCCCTACCAAGGGGAAACCACGCTGCATTACACTGGCCCCACGCCGCCTTATCAATTCCTCGACACCGACCACGCCTATTCCTGGCTCAAGTCGCCGCGCTGGAAAGGCCAACCGATGGAAGTCGGGCCGCTGGCGCGGGTGCTGATGCTCTACGCCACCGGCCATGCGCCAGCGCAGGATAGCGTCCAGCGCGCGCTGCATACCCTGGAGCTGCCGCTGACGGGGCTGTATTCCACCCTGGGGCGCACCCTGGCGCGCGCGCTGGAGAGCCAGCTGATCGCCAACGCCATGTCTGGCTGGTACGCGCAACTCATGGCCAATATCAAAAACGGCGACCTACACACCTTCAACGACGCCTATTGGGATCCCGCCACCTGGCCGCGGGAAGCCCGCGGCGTCGGCCATACCGAAGCGCCGCGCGGCGCGCTCGCCCACTGGGTGGTCATCCGCGACGGGCGCATCGCCAACTACCAAGCCGTGGTGCCCAGCACCTGGAACGCCAGCCCGCGCGACGCCGCCGGCCGGCCCGGCCCTTACGAGGCGGCGCTCGTCGGCCACCGGCTGGCCATTCCGGCGCAACCCATCGAAATTCTGCGCACCATTCACAGCTTCGACCCCTGCCTGGCCTGCGCCGTCCACGTCGTCGATCCGGCGGGCGAGGAACGAGTGCGGGTGACCGTGCGCTAACCGCCGCCAAGCTCCGTTTTTCGCCCGCCGCCGCCCGTGTTGTTGCAAAAAAGACACACTCGCCGCCGCATCGTGCCAAATTTACAACAAAATCGCAAAAACCCCTTGGAAACCAGCGGCGCCCGGCGCGATAATCCAACCGTCCGCAATTAGGACGAGGCTCTGCAGAGCTAAACCACCCCAACCCTCTTTTGGAGAGATCGATGAAAAAGAAACTACTTGCACTCGCCATCGCCGGTGCGTTCGCCGTCCCCGCGGCGTCCGCCCTGGCCGATTCCGGCAACGTGACCATCTATGGTCAGATGAATATCTCCTATGATTTAGTGGACTCCGGCTACGCCAACGGCCAAGGCCAGCGCACCAGCCAAGTGACCGACAACGCTTCCCGCCTGGGATTCAAGGGCAGCGAAGATCTGGGCAACGGTCTGTCCGCGATCTGGCAAATCGAAAGCAGCCTCAATCCCGACGGCGCGGCGTTTAACTCCACCAACTCCACCGGCGCGCTTGCCGGCCGCAACACCTTCGTCGGCCTGAGCGGCAAGTCCTGGGGCACCGTGCTGTTGGGCCGCCACGACACACCGTATAAAATGGCGACACGTAAGTTAGACATCTTCACCAACACCGTGGCGGATAACCGGAATATCCTTGGCGGCGGCGGTTCTGGAGTCACCGGCACTCCTGTTGTTGTTGGTGCTACTACTTACAACTTTACAAGTGCCAACGCCAGCGCCGCAACCAGCTTCGACGGCCGCCAGAAGAACGTCGTCGCTTACGTATCACCGAGCATCAACGGCTTCACCGGCATGATCGCCTACGTCGCGGGCGCGGAAAACGCGCTGACCAGCGGTCAAAAGAAAGGCAATGCTTGGTCTCTCGCGGGCGTTTATAAAAACGGCCCCTGGTTCGGTTCCTTGGCCTATGAGAAACATAACATTGGTACGGCCAGTACGGGAACGCTCGCTTCGCATGCAACGTCAACCACCGGCGGCGTAGTAACTTCCTTATTAGCCGATAAAGAAGAGCACGCCTGGAAACTGGGCCTGGGCTACAAGTGGCAAGCCTTCAAACTGGGCTTCGTTTACGAAGACACCAAGGACGACTTCGGCTCGGTGCTGAACACCGCCGCCCTGAGCAACCCCAAGGGCAGCAGCGACTACTTCGGCCACCATGCCTACTCGCTTAACGGCGCCTATGCGTTTGGCAACAACGCGCTGAAAGTGGCCTACACCAAGGCGGGCGACCAAGGTCGTATAAACGACTCCGGCGCCAAGGAATGGTCTCTCGGCATCGACCACCACTTCAGCAAGCGCACCACGATCTACGCGCTGTACACCAAGCTGAACAACGACACCAATGGCCTGTATGGCTTGAAGGGCGGCTCCAATGGTGGCGTCGCGCCTGGCAGCGCCAATTCCGACCCGAGCGCTTGGTCTGTCGGCATCAACCACAAGTTCTAAGTGGACGCCGGCCTAGCCGGTTTCTCTAAGAACGATCGACGGGCGTCCACGGACGCCCGTTTTTTTATGGGTGGGATCGCGCGCAAACAACGCACCGTGCTTACCGGTTAAGACGGACGGGCCGGCCGCCGGGAATCCGCTGATTCCTTGCGGTCAGACGCCGTGAAACAGTGCCGCCAGCGCCGCGCCGGGATCCGCCGCGCGCATGAATGCTTCTCCCACCAGAAAGGCGTCAACACCGTGACGGCGCATCAGCGCCACGTCCTCCCGCGCCAGGATGCCACTTTCGGTCACCGCCAGCCGCTGCGGCGGAATGCCGGGCAGCAGTTGCAAGGTGGTGTCGAGCCGGGTGTCGAACGTGCGCAGGCTGCGGTTGTTGACGCCGATCAGCGGCGTGGTCAGTTGCAGGGCCAGGCGGAGTTCCTCGGCGTCGTGAATTTCCACCAGCACCGCCATGCCCAAACCATGCGCCAGCGCTTCCAGCGTTTGCATCCGGGCCGGTTCGAGGGCGGCGGCGATCAGCAGGATGGCGTCCGCGCCCATGGCCCGCGCCTCGAACACTTGGTAGTCGTCGATAATGAAGTCCTTGCGCAGCACCGGCAACACGCACGCGGCACGCGCCTGACGCAGATAGGCGGCGCTGCCCTGAAAAAACTGGGCGTCGGTCAGCACGGAGAGGCAAGCCGCGCCGTGAGTGGCGTAGCTGGCAGCGATGGCCGCCGGGTCGAAATCCGCCCGCAGCACTCCCTTGCTGGGGCTGGCCCGCTTGATTTCGGCGATCACAGCGGCTTGTCCCGCCGCGATTTTAGCGCGCAGCGCGCCGGTAAAGTCCCGTGGCGTCGCGGCCGCTTCCGCCGCCGCGCGCACCGCGGCCAGTGGCCTGGCGGCCTGGGCGGCCTTGATTTCCGCGGTCTTGACGGTCAAAATACGTTGCAGAATGTCGCGCATGCGTTCCCTTTTTCGCTAAGGGGATGAATTTATCATACCCGTCCCACCCGGATAAACACTTTGCGATTTCCCCAGCCCTTGATCGACGGCGTGCTGCTCCGCCGCCGCCAGCGTTTTCTCGCCGATGTACGGCTGTCCAACGGCGAAACGGTAACCGCCCATTGCCCAAACACCGGCGCCATGCTGGGCTGCGCCGAGCCGGGCAGCCGGGTGTGGTTGTCCGATTCCGGCAACGCCGCCCGCCAGTATCCTCTCACCTGGGAAATCGCCGAGGCGGCGGGAACACGGGTGGGGGTGAATACGATGCGGAGCAACCGCCTGGTGGAGGAAGCCATCGCCGCCGGGGTGATCGGCACATTGCAGGGCTACCGGCGGATTCGCCGGGAGGTGCGCTTCGGCGTGGAAAACAGCCGCGTGGATTTGCTGCTGGAAGGCGACGGGCCGCCGTGCTATGTGGAGGTCAAGAATGTCACCGCCGCCGCAAACGGCGGCGCGCTGTTTCCCGATGCGGTGAGCGCCCGCGGCGCGAAGCATTTGCGCGAGCTGGCGGTTATGGCGGAATCCGGCTGCCGCGCGGTGCTGTGCTTTTGCGTGCAACGCAACGACGTGGCCGAAGTACGCCCCGCCGACCATATCGATCCGCGTTACGGACTCGCCTTGCGCCAGGCAATCGCCCGCGGCGTCGAGGTCATTGCCTGGCGCGCCGAGGTCACCCCCGCCGCCATCACGCTGCGCACGCCGCTGCCGGTCATTTGCCCGCCCTTGTAAGTACCCGCTATGCTGGCGGTGTCTTGCGAAACGGACTATGCGCGGTCAATTCGTCAATATAGTGGTCGATGCCCTGGGTTTCCCGCGCGAGGAAGTGCGCCACCGCGTCGGAGAATTCGCCATGGGCGAGCCAGTGGGCCGACCAGGTGGTGACCGGCAGGAATCCGCGCGCCAGCTTGTGTTCTCCCTGCGCGCCGGCTTCGTAGACTTGCAGTGGGTGCGCGATGCAATAGTCGAGCGCCTGGTAATAACAGGTTTCGAAGTGCAGCCCCGGCCACGCTTCCAGCGCGCCCCAGTGGCGCCCGTAGAGGGTGTGCGCGTTACGCAGGTTGAGCGCCGCGGCAATGGGCTGGCCGTCCCGCTGGGCGACGATCAGCAGCAGGTTTTCCGGCATGGTGGCGCCGATGCGCTGGAAGAAATCCAGATTGAGCGACGGCGGCGCCTGGTAGCGGCGATGGGTATTGAGATAGCAGCGATGGAAAAACGCCCACTGCGCCGGGGTGATTTCACGGCCATCCAAGTGCTGAAAGGTAATCCCCGCGTCTCGCACTTTACGCCGCTCCTGTTTGATTTTCTTGCGCTTGCCATGGCTAAAGGTGGCGAGGAAGGCGTCGAAGTCGGCATAGTCCCGGTTATGCCAATGGAACTGAACGCCGCTACGCCGCATCATTCCCTGACGCGCGCATTGCGCCGCTTGCGCCTCGTCCGGGAATAGGCAATGCAGCGACGACACGCCGAGTTCCCGCGCCAGTTGCAACGCGCCGCGCAACAGCGTATCCCGCCGCGCCGCCGTTTCCGCGAGTAATCGCGGCCCGGTGGCGGGGGTGAACGGCGCCGCGCTCACCAGTTTAGGGTAGTAGGGAACGCCGTGACGCTGGTAGGCGTCGGCCCACGCCCAATCGAAAACGAATTCGCCCCAGGAATGGCTTTTCAGATAAAGCGGCATGGCGCCCGTCAGGGTCTCGCCTTGCCACAGCGTCAGAAAACGCGCGTCCCAGCCGGTTGCGGGCGTGGCGCAGCCGCTTTGCTCCAGCGCCCACAAGAATTCATGACGGAGAAAGGGGTTGTCGCCGGCCAGACGATTCCACGCCGCGGCGGGCAACGGGGCAAGAGAGTCGAAAATTTTAAAGGGAGGGGGCAAGGTCATTAACGTGTCATGCCATCTAAAGTGGGCCTTTAATAAAGGATTGTGGCTTCTGGCGTTACACGCAGCGCAAAATCCAGGCATGCTATTGAAGCTCCGCTTATTGCGTACAACGCAGCGTCTGGACTGAGTGTAACGCCCCGTAGAACGTAGCCTGAGGCACGCATCTGCTGTGTTGCAATCCTTGACTTGAAAAGAGATGGTCAATTTTCCGCGAACCACGCCTTGCAGCGACCTGCTTCAGGTCGCGCAGAGGCCGCAATCTATCATTAGGCGCGCCCTTACGTATCCGCTACGACTATACCCAAAAAAGCCGCCGCCGGCACTGTCACTGGAAAACGCTTGTGTTAAGCTTTTAGCCGCCCAGCCTTCGGAACTCCGTTAAAGCCTGCCGATGACTCACGCTGAAACCACGCCTACAACCCTTCCCGCCGCCTACGACTGGCCTTACGTCATTGGTATTGTCAAGCGCCACCGGCGAGCGCTGATCGCGGCCCATGCCGTCGCGCTGCTCTCCGCCCTCGCCAGTGTGCCGATTCCCTTGCTAATGCCGCTGCTGGTGGACGAGGTGCTGCTGCATCGGCCGGGGCGCATGATCGAGGGGGTCAATGCGTTGTTCCCCGCCGCGTGGCATGGCCCGGTGTTGTATATCGGCGTCGTGCTGCTGGCCACGCTTTTACTGCGGCTAGCGGCGCTGGGACTCGGCGTCTGGCAAACCCGTAATTTCACCCTGATCGCGAAAAATGTCACCTACCGCATACGCCAAGCGCTTCTGCTGCGGTTGCAACGCATCGCGCTGTCGGAATACGAAACGCTGGGCAGCGGCGCGGTCACCTCCCATTTTGTCACCGACGTGAACGCGATAGACGAATTTATCGGCGCCACGGTCGGTAAATTCGTCGTCGCCGTGCTATCGCTGGTTGGCGCCGCCGCCATTCTGCTGTGGATGCACTGGCAACTCGCCTTATTCATTTTGCTGCTCAATCCGGTGGTGGTCTATTTCACCATGGTGCTCGGCAAGCGGGTAAAAACGCTGAAGAAGCGGGAAAACGCGGCCGTTGAACTATTTCAGCAGGCGCTCGCCGAAACCCTGGACGCCATCCAGCAAATCCGCGCCGTCAACCGCGAACGCCACTATCTCTCCCGAGTGATCGATCGGGCGCGGGGCATTCAAACCCACGCCGCCGCTTTTTCCTGGAAAAGCGACGCCGCCAGCCGCTTGTCGTTCGTTATTTTTCTCGTCGGCTTCGACACTTTCCGCGCCGGCGCCATGCTGATGGTGGTGTTTTCCAATCTCACCATCGGCGAAATGATGGCGGTATTCGGTTATTTGTGGTTCATGATGTCACCGGTCCAGGAAATTCTCAATATTCAGTACGCTTATTATGGCGCCCAGGCGGCCTTGGGCCGCATCAACCGCTTACTGACGCTGCGCGAGGAACCGCGCTATCCGGCGCTGCGCAATCCCTTTGCCGGCAAGTCCACTGTCGGCGTGCGGGTGGAGGAGGTGTGCTTCGCTTACGGCGACGAGCCGCCGGTGTTGAATCATGTCACCCTGGACATCCGGCCGGGCGAGAAGGTTGCCTTGGTCGGCGCCAGCGGCGGCGGTAAGTCCACCTTGGTGCAGGTGATTCTCGGCATGTATCCGGCGCGTTCCGGCAGCCTGTACTTCGACGGCGTGCCGGTGACCCAAATCGGTTTGGAGGTCGTGCGCGAGCACGTGGCGACGGTATTGCAGCATCCCGCCTTATTCAACGATACGGTGCGCATGAATCTTACCCTGGGACGCGAATTCCCCGACGAGGCCTTGTGGCGCGTCCTGGAAGTGGCGCAATTACGGGAAGCGGTGGAGGCAATGGCCGACGGACTCGATACCCTGATCGGCCGCCAAGGGGTGCGGCTGTCCGGCGGTCAGCGCCAGCGCCTGGCCATCGCCCGCATGGCGCTGTCCAATCCCAAAGTGGTCATTCTCGATGAAGCCACGTCGGCGCTGGACGCCGAGACCGAAGCCCGTCTCCACCACGCCCTGAACCATTTCCTGGCGGGCCGCACCACTCTGATTATCGCCCACCGCCTGAGCGCGGTGAAACAAGCCGACCGCGCCTATGTCTTCGAGGACGGCCATATTATCGAGGAAGGGGCGCACGCCGAACTGATGCAGGGCGATACGCTGTACCGGCGGCTGTACGGCAAATTGCAGCGCTAACCGCCGCCGCCCAGGCGGTGGCGGACAAGGAACCTTTCCCCGCCCGCGCACTCTCATTTTTAAGAGCTCCCGATAAGGAAACACGCACGATGTGGAATACATTGACGCATTTTTTTCGCCAAACCCTGCTGCCCGCCGGCGAACCGCGCGAAGACCCTCGACGTGCGATCAAACTGGCGGCGGCGGCGCTGCTCATGGAAACGGCGCGCGCCGACTTCGCGGTGAGCGCCGAGGAGCGGCAAGCGGCGGCGCGGGCGCTGCAGCAGGAATTTTCCCTGAACGCGGAGGAAACCGCGGCGCTCATGACACTGGCGGAAGACGAAGGAAAACGCGCCCCGGATTATTTCCAATTCACCTCGCTGCTCAACCGGACATTCACCCCGGCGCAGAAAATACGCCTCATCGAACAGTTATGGCAAGTCGCCTATGCAGACCGCCGTCTCGATAAGTACGAAGACCATCTGATACGGAAAATCGCGGACTTACTTTACGTCCCTCACCGCGACTTTATCGGCACCAAGCTGAAAGTACGGCAAGCGGCCGGGGTGACGGAACCCTAAGCCCGCCCGGCGCCGCGCCGGGAAAACCCGCCGATGCCGGATGGTTAGGCTACCAGACTTCCGGCGTCCAGTTGCTGTTCTTCCCGCCTTCTTCGGTTTCACCGATCCGGATGAGATGGCTATTCACGAAATAATGAGGCGGCACCGGCAAATTCAACGGGGCGGGAGAGCCGTCCATCACCCGTCCGGCAAGATCGTAGCGGGAGCCGTGGCAAGGACAAAAAAAGCCGCCTTCCCATTGCGGGCCCAAATCGGGCGGCGCGATCTCGGGCCGGTAAGTGGGTACGCAGCCCAGATGGGTGCAAATGCCCACCAGCACCGCGTATTTAGGCTGGAGAGAACGGACGCCGTTTTGGTACTGCGGGAGTTGCTGGGGCTGGCGAGAATGGGGATCTTTCAACCGAGGGTCTATCGACGGTAGCCGCGCCAGTTGCGCCGCCGTGCGGTACAGCGCCCATACCGGACGAGAACGCCAGGATATGGTCACCAACTGTCCCGGCTCCAACTTGCGCAAATCGAAGTCCACCGGCCCGGCCGCCGCTAGCGTAGCGGCGCTGGGCTCCATGGAATCCAGAAAAGGGTACGCCAGCGCCGCCACGGCGGCAGCGCCGGTAGCGCTGGCCGCGGCCAGTAGAAACCGCCGTCTGCCTGCATTCGCCGGTTTTTTCGGTAAATCCGCCATATTGCCTCTCCTGTCGTGAATCCACAGAATGCCATCCGGGCCATTCGCGATGACCTGGCCCTAACAGCCGCACGTCAGCAATTTCAACAGCCGCCGCGGACACGGGCGCCGCGATGGGAATATCACTTTCCCTGCGGATCGAGGAGCGTTAACGGGCTAATAACCACTGCCGCTAAAAAATCGACCGCCACCAAGGCAATAAATTCAATAAAAATTACCCAGGACGTCGTTTTCCCCCGGATTTAAGCGGATAGTGCGGGCCGCTCAGGGAGGCGGCGGTAACGCGCGGCGCGAGGGGAACAAGCGGGAAGCGCGCCATAGAAAGAACGCGGTCGCGCCACTGGAAATCAACACGGTCCGGTCCTTGGTCATCACCACCGCGCGCAAGGTATGCGCACCCCGTGCGACGTGGCCTAGCGTAAAGGCGGCGGTCGTCCACTCGCCGGCCTGCAGGCGGCCGTCCAAGTACACCTTGAAAACGTGTCCCGCATTGGCGCGGAGCGGAGGCGTTAACGCCAGCGCCACCGCCACGTCGCCGGTGTTGCTGTGCACGGTTTCGCCGGGAGACGGCGAAACCAGATGTAAGCCGCGATATTCCCGCACCACCACGGCGGGTGGCGACGGCGATGCGCGGCGTACTTCGGCGGAAAACGCCGGCGGTGGCGCGGTCTCTATTTTTTTCGCGCCGGGATGGGGCTTGGCGGCGTAGACGATTTCGCCGTGCGAGTCGACCCATCGATACACGGCGGCGGTCGCCTGCACTGGCAATAACAGCAATAGTAAAATCCACACCTTCGGCATCGGGCGATTCCCATAAAAGCGAGACGGACGCGAAGAACGCCATGCATCCCCGGCGTCGATACATTGTGGCGCATTTCATCGTGGCCCGCCAGCGCCGCCCGCCATGGGAACGCCCTAAGCGGCAGACGGGCGGCGGAGGGCAGCGCGCGCCGCTTACCTCCAGCCGTTGCGGCGCGCGGGCGCTGCTTTGCGCGCAGCACGGGAAATGAGAAAATAGCCGCCATGATGAAAACCACATTCCTGCTGACGCTCGCCCTCTTGCTGACCGGCTGCGCCACAACCGCCCGCTGGCAAGCGGCGGCCGACCAGACCACGTTGCAGGAGACAGCGCAACGCCTAGCGGCGATGGTAAAAACCGGGCAACTGACGAAGACGCAAGCGGCAGACCGGTTAAACCGCGAGCGCTTGGCGCTGACCGGCCCCCAACCGATCGACGACGCGGTATTTGCGTTCTACCGGCAACTGGCCCGACAGCGGGATCGCGGAACCCTCACCAACGCGCAGGCCCGCTTCCAGATGCAGCGCGAATTGCTGGCGGTGCGCAAGCACTACCGGCAACGCGCTACGCCCCCCGCCCAGCCGCCGGTATTCACCAATTTCATGATGGGGTTGTACGGCTTGCCGCCGCTATGACCGCGCGTTCCCAGCCCTGGTGGCGCTTATGGAATCCCTGCCGCTAACGCCGGATCACGCGCCTTGTCCTTGCAACAGCGGCGCGTGTTTCGCCCACTGCTGCCGCCCCTATCTGGAAGGCGCGCGGCCCGCGCCGACGGCGCAAGCGTTGATGCGCTCGCGCTATAGCGCCTACGCGCTGAACCGCACCGCCTATCTGCTGGAGACCTGGCATCCTGCCACCCGACCGGCGGCCCTCGACCTAAGCGGCGATATGCAGTGGCGCGCGCTGGACGTCCTGTGGACCGAACAGGGCGGCGCGGACGACGCCGAGGGCGTGGTCGCGTTCGCGGCGCATTACACGGCCGGCGGCCAGGCGGAACAATTGCGGGAAATCAGCCGGTTCCGCCGCGAGCACGCGCGCTGGTATTACGTGGACGGCGACATCGCGCCGCCCGCTATTTCCCGTAACGCGCCCTGTCCCTGCGGCAGCGGCAAGAAGTTCAAGCGCTGCTGCGCCCCATCAAGCGGAACCGCTTAGTTCGTCTAGGCTTTCGCGCGCGATTTCGCGGACTTCGCCATTCTGATCGTCGAGACAGGCGGTCAGCGCGGGAATCACGTCCTTGCCGCCGATAAGCGACAGAAAGTGGCAGGCATCGGCCCGCGTGAGCAGGTCGGCATGTTGCGTTAGCCCGGCGAGATCGGGGATCAGTGCCTCGCTGATTCCGCTGCCGTGTAATTCTTCCAGCACCGCGCCAATCCCTAGGCGCACGCTCATGCTGGTTTCGGCATCTGCCAGCAAATGCGCTAACGCCCGCAGCCGGGAGGGCTGTTGACGCGCCATGGCTTCCACCTGGGCGCGCCGCCCGGTCGTGAGTAACTGGTGAAAGTAGGCCGCCATGCCGTCCAGACTATCCGCCCCCTCGGCCCAGCGCCGCAGTTCGGCGGGCGTATGCGACCCTTCCAGCACGAACGGCCCAAGACGCAGCCACGGCACCGTCCGCACGCCCAGCACCTGCGCGCGTTCCGGATGCACGGCGACATTGACGACTTCCAACGTACCGATCGCCCCTTCCTCGATCAGGGGAAGCAGCCCCGCCAGCACGGCGGCGCAATGCGGGCAGCCGGTGGCAAGCAACAGCAAAGCGGCGGGGGGCGAATGGTCGGCGGCGGGCGTCGTCATCGCCCTATTCTAAACCGCAATTCGCGCCAGGAAAACCAGCCCGCCGCCAACGCCGTGAGGTGGATTGATTCCGACAATGGTGCTAAGGTTTCTCCTACGGTGAAAAAAATTTCCCAGGAATCACCGCAAGCGACGACAGCGCGCTCGCTTCTCCATCGCGGGGATCGTGTTTCCTGGTTCGCGGCCTAGCCAGCCGTGATTTGGACAACTCCAGCCGCGAGCGGCGCGGCTGAAATTACGCAATGGAGAGCTTCATGGCGACAGTGGAACTGACTAAGGACAACTTTATCGATATCGTGACTGACAACGATATTGTGATCGTCGATTTCTGGGCGACATGGTGCGGCCCGTGCAAATCATTCGCGCCAACCTATGAGGAAACTTCGGCAAAGTACAGCGAGATCGTGTTCGCCAAGGTCAATACCGAACAAGAGCAGGAGTTGGCCGGCCATTTCCAAATCCGCTCCATCCCAACACTGATGGTATTCCGCGAGAAAGTGATTATTTTTTCCCAGGCGGGCGCATTGCCGGCATCCGGTTTAGAGCAGCTGATTCAGCAAGTACGCGAGGTGGACATGGCGGAAGTCCATCGCCAAATCGCCGAGGAGCAAGCTCAGCAGCCATCCGAGGAACCGGCCCAGCAACCGCCCGAGAAATAACCCGCCAGGCGAACCGCTAATCTGGACGCGCCGTTAATATTTCCCGCAGCAGCGGCACCGTAACGGGGCGCTGGGTTTCCAGCGAATAGCGGTCCAACGCCTCCACCGCCGCGACCAGCGAGGGCAAGTCCCGCCGCCAGCGGTTCAGCAGGTAATTCGCCACCTCCGCCGATAACCGGAAACCGCGGGCGCGGGCATGCGCCGCCAATGCCGCCGCTTTCTCGCTGTCGTCCAAGCCGTGCGTCTGAAAGACCAACCCCCACCCCAGCCGGGTTACCAAATCGGCGCGCAACGCCAGCCGCGCCGGCGCGCACGACCCGGCGGCCAGCAGCCGCCCACCCTCGTCCTTTAGCTGATTATAGCGATTAAACAACGCGATTTGCGCCGCGCCGTCGAGCCGCGTGACATCGTCCACCGCCACGAAATCGCAACCGGTCGTTTCCGTTAGCGCCGCGCCAGCCGCAAGATAGCACGCGCGCAGTCCGGCGCGCCGCGCCGCCGCCACCGCGCCGCGCAGCAAATGGCTCTTGCCCACTCCCGCGCCGCCCCACAGATAGAGAAAACGCTCGGCCAGCTTGCCTGCCGCCGTGGCTTCCAAGGCGTGCAATAATTCGGTATTGCGCCCGGCGACAAAGTTGCCGAGGTCGGGGGTGAAATCAAGGGCGATTTGCAGCGGAAGTTGTCGCATGAAGAAACCAACCGGCTAAAAACGGCATTGTAAAACGTTTGCCGCGGACGAACGAAAAAAACGGCCATGCCACGTGTTAAGCGCGGTACGTCTTGCTCGATAAGTACTTGCCGTGCGCATGGCGGAGTCCCACCAGTAGCGCGGCGCTTGCGGGAAGCGCCAGCAGGACGCCGAAGAAACCGAACAGTTGGCCGAAGGCCAGTAACGCGAAAATCACCGCGACCGGGTGCAGACCGATACGGTCGCCGACCAGCCAGGGCGTAATCACCATGCCCTCCAACCCTTGACCGATGGCGAACGCCACCCATACCGGCAGCAAGCCGCCGAACCCGGAAAATTGCAGGAATCCCACCAAGGTCGCCAGCGTCAACCCGGTCAGCATGCCGAGATAGGGAACAAACACCAGCATCCCCGCCAATATCCCCACTGGCAATGCGTAATCCAGCCCGGCTAGCCATAAGGCCAGCGAATAGTAGATGCTCATCAGTAGCATCACCAGTATCTGGCCGCGTAGAAATTCGGCAAGCACGCCGTCGATTTCCCGGGCGATGCCGCTGGCCTGGGCATGCCAGCGGCGTGGAATCATTTCATCGATGCGCGCCAGTAGCCGATCCCAGTCGCGCAGCAGGTAAAACAGCACCACCGGCGCCAGCAGTACGCTGGTGAGAAACGACACCACGGCCGCGCCGCCCTGGGTAAGGGAGGAAGCGATCCTGGCCGCCACGCCGCCGGCGCTCTGCCAATGCGCGGCCCAGGCGGCCTTGATCTCAGCGCCGCCGATGCGCCAATCGATGCCGAAGTGACTGTGCAGCCACGGACCCAAACGGGATTTCAGCCATGCAGCGTAGTCCGGCAGCCGCCCCATGAAGAGCGCGACTTCCTTTTCCAACAGCGGCGCCATAATCAGCAACAATACCGCCAACAGGCCGAGCAGACCCGTCATCACCAGTACGACGCCCAGGGTGCGCGGCAATTTTAGCCGTTGCAACCGATCCACCAGCGGATCGCAGATATAGGCGAGGATCGCGGCGAATAGAAAGGGCGCAAGAATGGGCCGCAGCAAGAAGAGCAGGAAACCCGCCGCGCCCGCTAGCGCCAGCCAGGCGAGGACACGTAGATCGTCGGAGCGTTTTATCGTCATTTCGGTTAAAATTACGGTTAATGCGTTTGAGGTGGAGACTCACCCGGCCCGTGGGCCAAAGGACGCCCCAGCAACGGTCGCCGCGTCCAACCGCCGCTTCACCGCACTTATTTAACCACACCTGTCCGGGAGCGCCCAGTTTGTTTTTGCGCCCCGGTTTTGATGGAAGAAAGTGAGCACCGCCTTGACCCGCCCCGACGCCCCCTCGAATGCCCTCAATTACCGCGATGCCGGCGTGGATATCGACGCCGGCGAGCAACTGATAAAAAATATCCGGCCATTCGCCGCCAAAACCCTACGTCCCGAAGTATTGACCGGCCTCGGCGGCTTCGGTGCATTATTCGAGATTTCCCAGAAATACCGCCAGCCGGTGCTGGTGTCCGGCACCGACGGCGTGGGCACCAAGCTCAAACTGGCGTTCATGCTAAACCGGCATGACACCGTGGGAATCGATTTGGTGGCGATGAGCGTCAACGATATTCTGGTGCAAGGCGCGGAACCGTTATTCTTTCTCGATTACTTCGCTTGCGGCCAACTCGACGTCACCACCGCCACCGCGGTCGTCAAAGGCATCGCCGCTGGTTGCGAACAAGCGGGCTGCGCCTTAATCGGCGGCGAAACCGCGGAAATGCCGGGTATGTACCCGCCCGGGGAATACGATCTCGCCGGCTTCGCGGTCGGCGTTGTCGAGAAAGAACGGATGATTACCGGCGACACCATCCGCGCCGGCGATACGGTGCTGGGACTGGCGTCCAGCGGAGCGCACGCGAACGGCTATTCGTTGATTCGTCAAATTATCGCGCGCAGCGGCGCCGATTTAGCCGCCGATTTTCACGGCCGCCCGCTAGCCGAGGCAGTGCTCGCCCCCACGCGCATTTATGTTAAGCCGCTCATGGCGCTGATCGCCCGGCTGCCGGTCAAGGGCATGGCGCATATCACCGGCGGCGGCTTGCTGGAAAACATCCCCCGGGTGCTGCCGGAAGAAGCCACCGCCGTGCTGGACAAGCAATCCTGGGAGATGCCGCCGCTATTTTCCTGGCTGCAACAAGCGGGCAACGTGGCGGAAGAAGAAATGCACCGCACCTTTAACTGCGGTATCGGCATGGCGGTCATTGTCGCCGACGAACATACCGAGGAAGCCATGGCGCTGCTGCGTGACGCCGGCGAGACGGTATGGCGCATCGGCACGATTCGTCCCCGCGCCGAGGACCAGCCGCGAACGGTCGTGGTGTGAAGAAAATCGTGGTGCTGATCTCCGGGCGCGGCAGCAACTTGCAAGCCATCCTGGACGCCGCGCTGCCGGTGGAGATCGCCGCCGTCATTAGCAACAATCCCGCCGCCGCCGGGTTGGAGATCGCGCGCCGCCACGGCATCGTTGCCGAAGCCGTCGATCACCGCGCCTTTTCCAGCCGCGAGGCGTTCGACGACGCCCTGGCGGCGCGCATCGACCATTTCACGCCGGATTTAGTGGTGCTGGCGGGGTTTTTGCGCATTCTGACCGACGCCTTCGTGCAACGCTACCCGGCGCGCATGATGAATATCCACCCGTCGCTGCTACCGGCCTTTCCCGGCCTCGGCACCCACCGGCAGGCATTGGCCGAGGGGGTTACAATCCATGGCTGCACGGTGCATTTCGTCACGCCCCTGCTGGATCATGGACCCGTGATCGTCCAGGCCGCGGTGCCGGTGCTGCCGGACGACACGCCGGAAACGCTGGCGTTGCGGGTACTGGCGCAGGAACATATTATTTATCCGCAAGCCATCCGCTGGTTTGCCGAAGACCGGCTGTCCATCGGGCCTGGCGGCGGCGTGACCGTACACGGCACCACAGCCGCCCTTTCCGCATTATTATCGCCCTGGGAGATACAATGAATGTTATCCATCACGAGCGCGCTCGCCGCGCGTCATGGCGGCCCCAGCCGGCCGCCGCCCTGCTGCTGGCGCTACTGCTCATGCCGGCGGCCTACGCCGCCCCCACCCGCATTCATGCCGAGTACGCCATGCTGAACAACCGCCAGCACGTGGGCAACGTCACCGAAAATTTCGAACGCCACGGCCATGCGTATCAGGTTAACAGCGTAACGCGAGCCGTCGGTATTTTCGCCTACTTCGCCAAGGGCGCCATCCGCCTGCAAAGCCGGGGCAACATCACGCGCGGCGGTCTGCAACCGCTGCATTTCGCGCACCGCCGCAGCGACGACGCCGCTAAAGCGCTCTTCGCCGATTTCGACTGGAAAAAACACCAGATCACTCTGAAATACGACGGCAAGACGGAAACCGCCGCGCTCCCCGCCGGCACCCAGGACCGGCTGAGCATGATGTACCAATTTATGTTTCTGCCCCAGTATCATCGGACGCTACGTTTTTACATGACCAACGGCCGGGCGCTGACGCAATACCGTTACCGCTACGTCGGCGAGGAAAAAATTTCCACGCCCATCGGCACCCTGGTCACCGTCCGTTTCAACAAGCACGATGCGGACGACGGTGAGAACACCGACGTTTGGCTGGCCAAAGCGTGGCACTACTTCCCGGTACGGGTGCGTATCCAGGGAAATCATCGGGACGAAGAACAGTTAATTACGCATCTTCGATTTCACTGAGCGATGACCGTCGCACCGCGGGATGAGACGCTTTCCCCTGCCGGTTTATGCCAAGCGATTCTTGTGGGCGCTGCTCGCCTCCCTCGCGCTGCATTTGCTGGCGCTGCTCGCGCCGTGGATTCCGTTGCCCACGGCGTCCCCGCACTTCAAGCCACTGGAAGTGAAGCTGCGCATCCAGCCTGCCGGCCCCGTTAACACCGCGCCCCCGGCATATCGGCGTCCGCCGCCGCCGCGCAAACGCGCTGCGCCCCATCCGGCCGCCCCCCAGCGTCATCGGACACCGCCGAAGCCCACCCCAACGTTGCCGCCCCCCGCGCCAGCCGCCCAGCCGGTGCGAAAAACACCGCCGCCCGCACCAACGTCAACCGCGCGCCCAGCGGTGGATGCGGCAAAAATTTGGCCGCAGCGGATAGAGTTGGATTATCTGCTGTACAAAGGCGATCAAGGCCTGATTGTCGGCCGGGTCGTCCACACCCTGGAAATCCGGCACGACCACTATTCAATCACCGGCGTCGCCGAAGCGACGGGGCTGTTCTCGCTATTCCGTTCGGGCAAGCTGGTGCAAATCAGCCAAGGCACGATCACCGCCAATGGCTTACGCCCTGATTCGTTCTGGGCCGAGCGCGGCCAGTCGGCCGATACGACCGATTCAGCCCAGTTCGATTGGGCAACGCATACCCTCACCATTCAATCGCCGGAGGGTAACCGTGTGCTTCCCCTGCCCGCCGGCGCCCAGGATTTACTGAGTTTCCAGTACCAGTTCGCCGTCAAGCCGCCAGTGGTCGGCGCTTCAATCGCTCTCGCCGTCACCAACGGCCGCAAATTAAATCACGCAATCTATACCGCCGTCGGCAAACAGACGCTGACGCTGCCGGACGGGAGTCAAATCCCCACGCTGCACTTGGTAAAGCAGGACGCACCCCACGATGACCGCACCGACTTGTGGCTGGCGGTGGACAATAGTTATTTGCCGGTGAAGGTCAAACTGACCGATAAAGATGGCGATTCGGCGCAATGGGTATTGCAACACATCAAAATTCTGAAGGAGAAATAGTCATCATGCCGCTTTCCCCCACCCAGGTGGGCCACGTCATCCGGGCGCTCGCTGCGGTATTGCCGTTCAGCGAACCGGCGGACGGCGTGCTCAGCCGTTATTTTCGTCAGTATCGTCAATTGGGCGTGCACGACCGCGCATTGATCGCCGAAACGGTCTACGCTATCTTGCGCCGCAAGCGCTGGCTCGACGCGCTGGCGCCGGATGCCTCGCCGCGGCGGCTGGTGCTGGCGGCGCTGGTTAAACTGCGCGGGATCAGTTTGCGGGAGCTGACGCCGTTGCTCGACACCGACGAGAACGCCTGGCTAAAAACGCTGAAGGCCCAACCCGCCGAAACGCTTCCCCTCGGCGTGCAAGCGGAATTCCCCGACTGGCTGGTGGACAAACTGCGCGCCTTTCTGCACGACGCCGATATTCTTGCCTTGGGACGCGCCATGCAAGCGCCCGCGCCATTGGATTTACGGGTCAACACGCTACGCGCGAACCGCGACGACGTGCTGAACGCATTCGGCCAAGACGGTATCGCCGCTGTTCCCACGCCTTATTCGCCCCTCGGCGTGCGGCTGGCGCGCAAAATCGCCCTTAACCGCCACCCGCTGTTTCTTTCGGGAAAAGTGGAAGTACAGGATGAAGGCAGTCAACTGCTCGGCCTGCTGGTCGCGCCCCGCCGCCGCGACATGGTGGTGGATTTTTGCGCCGGCGCGGGAGGAAAAACCCTGTTGCTCGGCGCGCTCATGCATTCTCAAGGACGAGTGTATGCGTTCGATGTTTCGGAAAAGCGGCTGAACCAATTAAAGCCGCGACTGAAGCGCGCCGGGTTGAGCAACCTCCATCCGCAACGCATCAGCCACGAGAACGACGCCAAAATTCAACGCTTGCGGGGAAAGATCGACCGGGTGCTGGTGGACGCGCCGTGCAGCGGCTTGGGCACCCTGCGGCGCAACCCCGACCTGAAATGGCGTCAATCGCCCACGTCGGTCGCGGAATTATCCCATAAGCAAGCCGCCATCCTAGCCAGCGCGTCGACCCTGTTGAAAACGGGCGGACGCCTCGTCTATGCGACGTGTAGCCTACTCCCGGAGGAAAACGCGCATGTCGTGGAACACTTCCTACGGACACATCCCGATTTCCGCCAAATTTCCTGCGCCGAGGTATTGCGTGCCGGACGCATTGACCTCGACACCGGCCCCTATTTGCAGCTCACGCCCCTTCTCCACGGCTGCGACGCATTCTTCGCCGCGGTACTGGAAAAAACCGCACCGGAAAAATAACGATGCGATCCATCACCGGACTGAATTTTCCTGGCGCTGCTAACCGCCAATCCCGCCGCCGCCTTCCAACCCGCCGCACCGGGGCGCGGCGAGACGCTGGCCGTCAAGGGGATTGTCGACGTTGCTTTTACGCCAAGGGACGACGCCACTCACCTGATCGTTCATGCAATCGACCAGGCGCGGCGCCGGGTGCTGGTGCAAGCGTTCAGCTTTACGAGCCGCCGAATCGCCGCCGCCCTGATCCGCGCCGCGCGCCGGGGCGTGGACGTGAGGCGAATCACCGACCGCAGACAGGCGGAAAAATGGCGGCATGGGCGCGTTGCCGAATTGGCCGCCGCCGGCATTCCAACATGCCTCGACGGTGCGCACTAAAGCGCGCACAATAAAATAATACGGATCGACCCCGGCGGCGCCAGCAGCGCGGTCATCACCGGCAGCTTTCACTTCACCTACGCCGCGCAACACAAAAACGCCGAGGATGTGCTGAGATTACGCAGCAACCCGCCGCTGACGGCGGCCTACTTGGCTAATTGGCGACGCCATTTGAGCCACTCCCGCCGCTATGTCCCCCGATGGCGATAAACCCCGCGCACGAAAACGCGCCACCTTGGAAACCTTGTCATGACGCCTCATCCGGTTCCCAACCTGCTCACCGCGCTGCACGCCGACTTCGGCCACCCTTCCTTTCTATGGCAAAGCGGGGTGCTGGCGCTTAGCCTGCTGATCGGCTGGCGGATCGGCGCGGCGATAAAACGGCGGTATCCGCCAACGGGTACCCGCGAAACGGGATTTCACCGGGTCGCCTTCCCCCTCGCCGCCCTCTTCTGCCTAGTCGTGGGACGCGCCGTGCTGAAGCATTGGTTCCATGACCACGTGCATTTGCTCAATCTCGCCGTGCCGTTGCTCGTGGCGCTGATATTGACCCATCTGACGTTCCACATGATGCGCCGCGTCTTCGCCCCCAGCGGCTGGCTGCACATAGGAGAGCGGGGCATCGCCCTGCTGATCTGGGCAGGCCTGGCCATGCATATCACCGGCTTGCTGCCCGCTATTCTGCAATCGCTGGACAATATTCCCATCGACTACAGCCGGGGACAGCATATTTCCTTGCTGTCGGTGCTCAGCGCCATCGCTTCCGTGGCGATCAGCCTGATCGCGGCGCTCTGGCTCGGCCGGGAAGCGGAAAAACGGCTGATGCAAGCGTATTCCATCGATATGAGCCTGCGGGTTATGCTCGCCAAGTTGACTCATGCGCTGCTGGTGTTTATCGGTCTGATTATCGCCTTGGCGGCGGCGGGCATTAACTTGACCTTGCTATCGCTAATCGGCGGCGCGCTGGGCGTCGGCCTCGGCTTCGGCCTGCAAAAAATCGCCAGCAATTACGTCAGCGGTTTTATTATCCTGCTCGACCACTCGATTCGCATTGGCGATTTGATCGCCATCGATAACCGCTACGGCGTGATTACGCGGCTGACCGGCCGTTATGTCGTGCTGAAAAGCACCGATGGCAGCGACACCCTGATTCCCAACGAAACGCTGATCACCTCCACGGTCATCAACTACCATTATTCAGGCCGCGAGGCGCGCCTCGCTCTGCCGGTGCAAATCAGCTACGCCAGCGACCTCGACCGCGCCATGCAGATCCTTCAGCACGCCGCCGCGCGCCAACCGCGCGTATTGAAAACGCCGCCGCCCCAAGCCAATATTACCGGTTTCGGCGACAATGGCGTCAACCTCGAAGTATTGGCGTGGATTAGTGATCCGGAGTGCGAGCAGCGCGATTTACGTTCGGCGATTTATTATCACATTTGGCAAGATTTCCGCCGCGACGGCATCGACATCCCCTACCCTCAGCGGGAAGTACGCATGATCGGCCAACCCGGAGACGTCACGATTCTCGGCGAGCAACCCTACACGTCTCCAGAGGAAGAAACCTCCCGCTAGCCCGCCGGAACCCCCGCCCGGCGGCGTGGTAAAAAATAGTATTTGCGGTACGCCGGATAAAGTATACAATTTTACTCTGATATTATCCGTGGGAGTTTTCCGTTGCTGAATTCCGGCCTTTTCGATTTGCCTTGGTGGGGTGTCGCGCTAGCCGCCCTAGCACTCACCCATGTCACGATCGCGGCGGTGACCATTTTTCTCCACCGCCATCAAGCGCATCGCGCGCTGACCCTCAAAGCGCCGGTCAGCCACTTTTTCCGCTTCTGGCTGTGGCTGACCACCGGCATGGTCACCCGTGAATGGGTGGCGGTTCACCGCAAGCATCACGCCAAATGCGAAACGGCGGAAGACCCGCATAGTCCCCAAGTGCTCGGCATTCACCGGGTGTTGTGGGGCGGTATCTTACTGTACCAGCGAGCATGCCGCGATCGCGACGCCTTGGAACCATATGGCCGCGGCACGCCGGACGACTGGATCGAGCACCGACTCTACACGCCACACAATTCCCTGGGGCTTCTCCTGATGGCCCTGATCGATATCGCTTTGTTCGGCATCTTGCCAGGCATCGCGGTTTTCGCCGTACAGATCGTTTGGATTCCCTTGTGGGCGGCAGGCGTCATCAACGGCATTGGCCATTTCTGGGGTTATCGTAACTTCGCCAGCCGCGACGCCAGTGTCAATATCGTGCCATGGGGCATTCTGATTGGCGGCGAGGAGCTACACAACAATCACCATGCCTATGCCGGTTCGGCCAAGCTGGCGCTGAAATGGTACGAATTCGACATCGGCTGGGTCTATATCCGCCTGCTGCAATGTGCCGGGCTGGCCCGGGTACGCAAAATCGCTCCGCAGCTGAAAATGAAGCGCCGGCACGGACGTCCCGACGCGGAAGCCTTGCAATCCATTCTCACCCATCGTTACGAAGTCATGGCGTCCTACGCCAAGGCGCTCAAGCACACTTGCCTTCAGGAAGCCGGCAGGCTGCGCCAGGGCGCGTTGAGCGCCGGGGAACACGTCACGCCGCAAGGCGTTAAGCGCTGGCTGCGACTGAAGGGAGAACACTTACGCGACAAAGAGCGGGCCACCTTCCAGCAAGCGCTTGCGCGTAGCGCGGTGCTACGCACCGTTCACGCCATGCGGGAAGAACTCAGCGCCCTCTGGACGCGCTCCACCACTTCCAAGGAACAATTGCTCGGGCAGTTGGAAGACTGGTGCCGCCGCGCCGACGACAGCGGTATCGAAGCGCTGCGGCAATTCTCCCGCCGGCTACGCTGCTATGCCTAAATCCTAGCGTCGCGCCGCAAAGCTGTTACAATCCATTGCAGCACCCTCCCCAGCCATCGGCCATAATAACGGAGGGGCGAGCAGAAATGGAGGAGACCATGCAATTGCTGAAACGGCTGAGGATCCGCACCAAGCTGTACGTCCTGATCGCCTTTACCGCCGCGCTGTTGACCGGCGTCGGGCTTACCGGCCTCATGGGCATCCACGCATCGAAAAACGCGCTATCTCACGTCTATAACGACCATCTGCTAGCGATTAACCAACTGAACGAAATCCGCAACAATCAGATGCAAATCCGGCTGGAATTGCTCGAAGGCCGATTGGAGTCCGATCCGTTCGCCGTGATGTCCGACATGGATCGGGTACGCACACTGATCTTCAAAATCGACAAACGGATTAAGGCGTACGAATCCCGCCCGCTGAAACCCAAAGACCAGACATTGTTCGACGCCTTTAAGGCGGCCCGGTTGAATTTCGGCAGAACCAGCGTCATGCCGATGATCGATCTGCTGCGGGAAGAAAAATTCCAAGCGGCGGACGCGTTACGAAAAGGCGTCATGACCTCGGCGTATGCCAAGGCTTCCCGGACAATCGACCGGCTGATTCATTACCAAGTCGAAGCCGCCAAGCAGACCTATGAGCATGTTGTCCGCCTCACCCGGCAAATTATTATTTCCACGATCGCCAGCATCATCGGCGGCGTGCTGCTCGTTATATTATTCGGTGTCTTCATTACGCATACGATTAGCCGCGGCGTGGGGTCGCTGCGCCAGGCAACGCTCCGCCTTGCCGACGGCGACCTCACCGCCCGCGCGCCGCAGGAAACCGCGGACGAGCTCGGAGAAGTCGCCAGCGCATTTAACCGCATGGCCGGAGACTTCACCGGCCTGATCGGGCAGATGCGCCAGTCCGCGGATCAAGTCACCCAGACATGCAATACCGTCACCACCACTTCCGACAAAGTCGCCCTCGCCTCGAAAGAACAAACGGCGCAAGCCACTATCGCCGCCACCTCGGTAGAACAGTTGAACGAAGCGCTTAAAACCATGGTGCGCGAAGCGGAAGCGGCGGTGGCGGCGGTGGAAGACGCCAGCGCCGCTTCCAGCCACGGCCACAGCGTCGTCAACAACGCGGTGCATGGCATCAATCAAGTGGCGCAAACCGTGGAGCAATCGGCGCAACTGATCGGCGCCTTGGGCGAACGCTCCCGCGAGATCGGGAAAATCCTTCAGGTCATTTACGATATCGCCGAACAAACCAACCTGCTGGCGCTCAACGCCGCTATCGAAGCGGCTCGCGCCGGGGAGCAGGGACGCGGTTTCGCCGTTGTCGCCGACGAAGTACGCAAGCTGGCCGAACGCACCTCGGCGGCGACGGAAGAAATTTCCACCATGATCGGCAGCATGCAGGCGGAAACCGCCAACGCCGTTGAATCCATGGGAAGAGGCGGTGAACAAATGCAGGAAAGCGTTACGCTCGCCAATGAAGCGGGGGAATCACTAGAGCGCATCAATACCAGCGTTCAAAGCGTGACCGCGCTGATCCGGCAAAGCGCCGACGCCATGACCGCGCAGCAACACACCAGCGAGGAAATCAGCCGGGGAGTCGAACACATCGCCCAGATGGCGCAAGAAAACAGCGCCACCGTCGAGCAGTCCACTTCCGCCTTCCATGAAATGCACGGGCTTGCGCATCAATTGCAGAAAACCGTCAATCGCTTTCAATTGGAGTAACGAGACGGAGAAAATAAAAAAGGGGCTTCCGGCCCCTTTTCACTGTCTGGATAAAACACGCTTACTTCAGCTTGGTTTCCTTGTAAGCAACATGCTTACGCGCCACCGGATCGTACTTCTTAATTTCCATTTTTCCCGACATGGTGCGTTTGTTCTTGGTGGTGGTATAGAAGTGCCCGGTTCCGGCACTGGACTCCAGCTTGATTTTCTCGCGCATGATGGTCTCCTCTACACTTTAGCGCCGTTGGCGCGTATCTCGGCCAACACGGCGTCGATGCCTTTTTTATCGATCGTGCGCAAGCCGGCGTGGCTTACCCGCAGGCGCACCCAGCGATTCTCGCTTTCCACCCAAAACCGGCGGTCGTGCAGGTTAGGCAAGAAACGGCGCTTGGTCTTGTTGTTGGCGTGGGAAACATGATTCCCCGTCATCGGCGTCTTGCCGGTCACTTGACATTGGCGTGCCATGAGTTTGTGCCCCTGAAAATCGAAAAGGCGTATTTATACCATGAATTCCACAAGAAATTCAAGAACAAATCCGCCGCCGCCGCGCGCGGCACAGTGGTCAATACATCGGCGGCCAGCGCGGAGCGGCCGCTATTCCAGCCGTTCGCCACATGACGCTCCACCCCGCGCGCAGCCGTATCCTTGGCGTCATGGCGACGCGCGGCGGCGGCAGACTTGAACCGCCTTCTCCCGGCCTGGATAGCGGCAAGCGCGATTAAACACCACCGGCTTGTCCGATAAGGCCGCTGACTTCACCACATGAAACCAACGGACGCGACGACAACGGGCCGGAGACCGGCCGCCAGCCAGACCCCATCCGCCGCGCAGCTGGCGGGCCGTCTACGCCACGAGTTTTTGCGCCGCTTCCTGCTGCTGAAGCCGCCACATATGCGCGTAAACGCCGCCTTTCTCCAGCAACGCGTGGTGCGCGCCGCGCTCGACGATGCGTCCTTGCTCCATCACCAGAATCTGATCCGCGTCGATGATCGTGGATAAGCGGTGGGCGATCACAAGAGTGGTGCGATTCGCCGCAATCTGTCGCAACTCTTCCTGAATCGCTCTCTCCGACTTGGAATCCAACGCCGATGTGGCCTCGTCGAAAATCAAGATACGCGGGTTTTTAAGAATCGTGCGAGCAATGGCGACCCGCTGCTTTTCGCCGCCGGATAATTTCAGGCCGCGCTCACCCACCACGGTATGGTAGCCGTCCGGCAGGGATTCGATAAAGGAATGAATATGCGCGTGTTTAGCGGCGCGGATGATGTCTTCCTTAGCGGCGCTGGGACGGCCATAGGCGATATTGTAATAAATCGAATCGTTAAACAAGACGGTGTCTTGCGGCACAATGCCAATGGCGGCGCGCAGCGATTGCTGCGTCACCGCGCGGATATCCTGGCCGTCGATCGTGATCCGCCCGCTGCTCACGTCGTAAAAGCGGAACAGTAAACGCGACAAGGTGGATTTTCCGGCGCCGCTCGCGCCGACCACCGCGACCTTATGGCCGGCGGGAATATCGAAACCGACATCGTGCAGAATTTGCCGCTTGGGATCGTAGGAAAAATCGACCTGCGCGAAACACACCGTTGCCGCCGTCACCGCGAGATCCGACGCGCCGGCCTTGTCCGGCACATCGGGATGCTCCCCCAGCAAATGGAACATTTTTTCCATATCCGCCAGGGAATGGCGAATTTCGCGGTAAACGAAACCGAGAAAGTGCAACGGCAGGTATAACTGCAACAGATACGCGTTAACCAGCACCAGATCGCCGATAGTCATCGTTCCCTTGACGACGCCCTGCGCGGCCAGCGTCATCAGGAGCGTGACGCCGATGGCGACAATCAGGCCTTGACCGGCGTTCAACGCATTTAACGACACTTGATTACGCACCGCCGCCTGTTCCCAGTGACGCATATTGTCGTCGTAACGCTGCGCCTCGTACTCCTCGTTGCCGAAATACTTCACCGTCTCATAGTTAATCAAGCTATCGATCGCCTTGGTGTTCGCCTTGGAATCCATGTCGTTCATGGTGCGGCGGAAAATCATGCGCCATTCGGTAATAGCCAAGGTAAACGCGATATACAGCACCAAGGTGGTAAACGTAATAACGGAAAACCAAATGTCATACTTGGCGAACAAAATCGCCGCCACCAAGCCGATTTCCACCAAGGTGGGCAAAATATTGAACAACATGAAATTGAGCAAAAAACTGATGCCGCGGGTGCCGCGCTCGATGTCGCGGGAAACGCCGCCGGTCTGACGCTCCAAATGGAAACGCAGCGACAAGCCATGCAGATGATTAAATACTTGCAGCGCCACGCGGCGAATCGCGCGCTGGGAAACCTTGGCGAACACCGCATCGCGCAACTCGCCGAACACCGCGCTAGCCAGCCGCAACGCGCCATAGCTCAATAGCAGAATAAGCGGCAGATACAACACCCCATGATGAGACAAAGCGTCGACAATATCTTTCAGCACCAGCGGCACCGCCACATTCGCTATCTTTGCCGCCACCAGCAACAATAGCGCCAGCGATACCCGGCCGCGGAATTCCCATAGATACGGCAGCAGGGTTTTGATGGTGCTCCAGTCGTTGCGGCCGCTAGGCGGCTTGCCGGTATGGCGGATACGCATATCGATTGCAATCGTTGATGATGAAAGAAGGCAAACAGTGTACCAAATTTGTCGGGAAATCACGCGTCCGATCGCACGGCGGCGTCCCAACGGCCAGGATTGTTTTCGTTATGACAAACTATTAACATCGACTATCGACAAGCACATGGCGCAAAATTTAGATGCATAGGCCAGAAGCACCACGATGACCGAAGGAGAAACGCGCGGGAAAGGGCTGACTTTCCACTTCAACGCAGACAGCGGCAAGCTGATGGCGGCTTACCAGCCGGAGGAAAATGCTGGCGCCATCGATAGCCATTGGCTGCAGCAGCGGCTCGAGGCGGAGGGTTTCGCCCAACTGCACCTGACCGAACCCGCGCTGGCGGAGCTGATCGCCCAATATAACGCGGGAGGAGAAGCCTTTTCCCTGGAAATCGGCGAAGCGATCGACGGCAGCGCGACGATTCAGATCGCCCCCGACCAGATGACGGCAACCCTGACCCTGACACCAGCGCAGGGCGGCCGTCCGGTTAGCGCCGCCCAAGTTTACGCGGCCTTGGAAACGCAAGGCGTCACCGCCGGTATCCTCCACGGCGTTATCGAGGAAGCGGTTAAGATGCAGCAAGCCGCCAAGCAGCTCATCGCTCAGGGACACGAGCCGGTCAACGGCAAGGACGGTTACCTGCAAAGCCTGATTCCTCAAATCAGGGACCGACACCCCCAAGTGGACGAGCACGACATCGCCCACTACCGCGAACTGGGCGGCATCGTCAACGTCAAACCGGGCGACCCCTTGATGCAAAATATCGCGCCGACCCTGGGCGAAGCCGGAGAAAACGTGCATGGGCAAGTCATTCCCGCGCAGCCCGGCAAACCTGTGCTATTCGCCACGAATCTCGACGGCGCCGCGCCCAATCCCGATCTGCCCGACCGGCTCATCGCCACCATCGCCGGCCAACCCGTGCTGGTAAAGGACGGCGCCATCGTCGAGCCGACGGTGACCTTAAAAACCATTGATCTGTCCTGCGGCAACGTCACTTTTGAAGGCTCCATCATCATTACCGGCGACGTCCACCCCGGCATGACGGTGCAAGCCACCGGCGACATCCAGGTCGGCGGCACCGTCGAGGCGGCGTTACTCGACGCCGGCGGCAACATTATCGTCAAGGGCGGCATTATCGGCTGCGGCGACGCCCGCGCGGAAAATGCCACCGGCATCGCGCGGCTGCGTTGCGACGGTTCGGTTACCGCGCGCTTTATCGAAAACGCCGTGATCGACGCCGAAGACAGCATCTACATCGACGAACTGGCGGTTCAAAGTCTCCTCTCTGCCGTCAACCAAATCATCGTCGGCAAACCCGGCGCCCGCAAAGGCCACATCATCGGCGGCGCCGCCCAAGCGACCTTATTGGTGCAAGCCCAAATTATCGGTTCGCCGGCCAACGTCAAAACCCGCATCGAAGTCGGCGTTACCCCGTACTTCCATGAACGGGCGCACCAAATCAATAACCAGTTAGCGACACGGATTAAAGAACTGGAGAATATCGGCAAGGCCTTAGCCTTCGTCCAGCAACACCCCGGCAAAGTAAAACCCGGCACCCTGGAAAAAGCCCTCAACACCCAAACCGCGCTCCGCGCCGAGATCGCCAGCCTCAACGAAGAACGCGAGGAATTACGCCACCACCTGGAATTGGCCGAAGACGCCAAGATCGCTGTGGAAAAAACCATTTACAGCGGGGTCACGGTACAGTTCGGGCATAAATCCTACCCCATGGATTTAGAACGCCAAGGCGGAACATTCTGCATCGAGGAAGGGGAAATCACCTTACATTAGCCGGCGCGCCCTCCCGCTGCCGCCGCCGGAAGTGGTAAAGTAGGGGCCTTTGCGTTTTCGGAACCGCAATGACCCTCATCCGCCAAGAAGACGTAATCGGCAGTATCGCCGACGCCCTGCAAATGATCTCCTACACCCATCCCGGCGATTATCTCCGGGCGCTGGGCGATGCCTGGCGGCGGGAGCAGTCCCCTGCCGCGCGCGACGCCATCGCCCAAATTCTGACTAACTCGCGAATGTGCTTCGAGGGTAAGCGCCCCATCTGCCAAGATACCGGCATCGTCGTGGCATTCCTCAAGGTCGGCATGGATATCCGCTGGGACGCGCGGCTGAGCGTCGAAGACATGGTGAACGAAGGCGTGCGCCGCGCCTACACCCATCCCGACAACCGGCTGCGCGCCTCCATGGTCGCCGACCCGGCGGGCGCGCGGCGCAACACCCGGGACAATACCCCCGCGGTCATCCACACCACACTGGTTCCCGGCGATATGCTGAACATTACCCTGGCGGCGAAAGGCGGCGGATCGGAAAACAAAGCCCGGCTCGCCATGCTCAACCCCTCTGACAACCTCGTCGATTGGGTGCTCAATACCGTGCCGTCACTGGGGGCCGGTTGGTGCCCGCCGGGCATCCTCGGACTAGGCGTCGGCGGCACCGCGGAAAAAGCCATGCTACTCGCCAAGGAATCGCTGCTGGCGCCAGTGGACATCCAAGCGCTGCAAGCGCGCGGCCCCGCCAACCGGCTGGAAGAACTGCGGCTGGAACTCTACGACCGCGTGAACGCACTGGGCATCGGCGCTCAAGGATTAGGCGGACTCACCACCGTGCTCGACGTCAAAATTCTCGACTACCCCACCCACGCCGCATCGCTGCCGGTCGCGCTCATCCCCAACTGCGCCGCCACCCGCCACATCCATTTCACCCTCGACGGCAGCGGCCCGGCCACGCTGCCGCTACCCAATCCGGAAGACTGGCCGCCGGTGACCTGGTCGGCCAATCCCGCCGCGCGCCGCGTAAACCTCGACACCCTTCAGCGCGGCGACATCGCCGCCTGGCGGCCGGGCGAAACCCTACTGCTGTCCGGGACGCTGCTGACCGGCCGCGACGCCGCCCACCGGCGCATCGCCGACCTCATCGCCAACGGCGAACCGCTCCCCGCCGGCGTGGACTTCACCAACCGCCTCATCTACTACGTCGGCCCGGTCGATCCGGTGCGCGACGAGGCGGTCGGCCCCGCCGGCCCCACCACCGCCACCCGGATGGATACATTCACCGACCTGATGCTGGAAAAAACCGGGCTGATCGGCATGATCGGCAAGGCAGAGCGCGGACCCCAGGCAATCGCGTCGATCAAGCGCCATCGCGCGGCCTACCTCATCGCCGTCGGCGGCGCCGCCTACCTCGTGGCCAAGGCGGTCAAATCGGCCAAAGTGATCGCCTTCGCGGAACTAGGCATGGAAGCGATCTACGAATTTCAAGTAAAAGACATGCCAGTCACCGTTGCGGTAGACGCGAACGGCGAATCGATTCATACCATCGGACCGCTAACCTGGCGTCAACGCATCGGCAACCTTCCAGTGGTCGCGCAACCGTAACGGGAGCTGCCGTGAAACCGTTTACCCGCCCCATCCCCCCTGCTGTCCAAGCAACGCTGGCGCTCCCGGAACAACACATCTATTACCGGATTTACCGGCTGCAGGCCGCTGCCCCGCGACGCCTGCTGCTGCTCCACGGCGGTGGCGTGGGCGGCGAACTCACCTGGGGCGCGATCATCCCCCAACTGCGCCACTGGTCGGAAATTCTCGTGCCCGACCTGCGCGGCGCCGGCGACACCCACCACCCCAGCGGCGAGGAACACCGCTTCGAGGCGGAAACGGTGGCCGACGACATGGCCGCCCTGCTGCAACACCTGTATTGGGAAAACATCGATCTCGCCGGCTACTCCTTCGGCGGGCTCGTCGCCATGCTGCTCAAGGCGCGGCGCGGAGAATCGGTGAACAAAACCTACCTAATCGAAGCCGCCTTACTGGGACGGATGACGCCGGAAGAAACCATCGCCAGCCGCGACCGCATGCTGCATGCGGCGAAAAAACTACGGGTTCGCGAACAAACCGAAGAAGGGCTGGAAATTTTCCTGGACGTCGTTTCCCCCAACCGCACGCGTGGCTCGAAAAGCGAAGCCATCGCCCGCGAACGCCTATCCCGCCGTCCCGTGGGGCTCGCCTGCGCGGTGGAATGCGTGTCCCGCGCCAGCCGGCGAATCGACCGGCGCGCCTTGATCGCCGCCCAAGCTCACGTCAGCAGCTTCATTGGCGAACGCTCCCATTCCCAGCTACACAACCTATGCCGTAGCCTTTCCGCCCAGCGGAACGACTGGCGCTGCCACTTAATTCAAGGCGCCGACCACGCCCTGCCGTTCAAAAAACCCTACGCCATCGCCCGATTAATGAACGAAGACCTCATGAGCTACCTAGCGAGGAAAAATAGCTAAGGCCCGGTGGGCCGCCCGCCTAAACGCGCCCCCCAATGCGCGCAACGCACTGGCGATCCGAGACCGAGCGAAATCCATACCGTTTCCCGTTGGAACTTCCGGCCCGTGCGATGATAGCGAACCCACCTCCTGGGCAAGAACGGCCACGCGCCTAACGTGGACGAATATCCTCCCGGCCCAGGAAAACAAAACTGGCGAGAACAATGTAGGAAAAAAACCGCTTGGTTATACTAACGGTTACGCCCGACGCCAAATCGGGGCTTCTTTCCCGCGCCAAGGAGAAAAAACAGCCTGCCCCCGTTTTCTCCAAGCCGCGGTTCACAATATTATCCGCGTAGCGAAGCCGCCTTAGCATCGCATGACATGAAAGCCAAACAATGGACACCGTAAAAAATCACTTCGAGAACGAAGCCCGAGAATTCGATCAAACGATTTTAAAACTGATCCCTGACTACCCCGAGATGATCGACGGGCTAGTCTCCGCAATCCCCCACCCGCAGTCAAAAGCCATACGGATTATCGACCTTGGCTGTGGAACGGGAACCCTTGCCAAAAAGATCAAGATGCGATTTCCCCACGCCGAAATAACCTGCCTGGATATTGCGGAAAACATGATTGAAATGGCCAAAATAAAACTGGCCGACTATTCGGATATTCGATACCAACTCGGCGATCTTAGACAGAACGCCTTTGATGGCCATTACGATGTGATCGTGTCCTCCTTGGCATTACACCATCTAGTCACGGATGCGGAAAAAAAAGAAGGCTATAACAAGCTCTACCACCATCTTACGGCGGATGGAATCTTTCTGAATGCGGATGTGGTGCTCGGCGCCAGCGACCATCTTCAGCAACTCTACATGGAAAAATGGACAGCGTTCATGAAAAAACATGTACCGGAAAGCGACATAGAAAATAAATGGCTTCCGCAATATCGAGAAGAAGACCGCCCGGCAAAACTAATGGATCATATCGCATGGTTATCGGCGATCGGCTTCCGCGAAATCGACATTGTGTGGAAATATTATAATTTTTCCGTGTACTGCGGACGAAAATAAACGGAAGCCGCCCCCATTACCCGTCCCGAATATCAATCGAATCTGACCCTGAGGGATCCCCTAGAATGTTTATTATTGTTCAATGAGTTACGTGTCTGTTTCGATCAAGAATGGAACATGCATGGTTCTTTTCGATCTCACTTAAGGTGACGAAGCCTGAAAGGAAGACCG
>Ga0316206_1000525_pt1 | contig 48988 bp, 59 predicted proteins | sample 6monthpyrite_MG_FD_204942 | JGI IMG/M metagenome (GOLD analysis project Ga0316206, IMG submission 204942) | Microbial mat bacterial communities from mineral coupon in-situ incubated in ocean water Damariscotta River, Maine, United States -... | ecosystem: Environmental > Aquatic > Marine >...
TAATATATCCATTTTACCTAAGCGTCTTCCAATTCATCTCAGCTTTTTTTGAAAATTGTTTTTCATTGTTATTCCAAAGAATTTTTGTGTTAAATTTGTTTCCGTCATATAAATCGTTAAAAAAGACTAATAATTTACCATTGTACATCTTAAAAGTATCTGCGTTTGCAGGAACCTTTGCATTTTTCGCAGCTACTGCAAAGGCACAATAACCATGATATTGAGGTGCATATTTTTTAGGATTTTCAAGAAATAACTTTTTATGCTCTTGTGTTTTAAAGTAAAATTTTACGCCATCATACTTTGCCATATACTTCTCTGTACCTTCAACTGCTTTATCATCTGCCCGATATGAAACCACGTCATAACCATCAAGCACTACACCACTTTTATTCGTATCCATGTACCTGCAAATAGTGCTATTGGCGACAATAGACTTACTATAGTTAAAATCCCTAACCTTTGTTTTAATGATTTTTTCATCTTTTGCTCCGTTTAATTTTAAGATGGGATAATTATAACTTTAAAGAAAATATAAGACAATGTCTAAAAAAATAGTATTTTTATCTAATCGTTTATAGTTTTGCTAAGTAGGAGACTCTAGTAAATTACGCTAAATATATGTAAGGACTTTATATACATAAAAATGTCAGATTTAACTCCGCCATTTACACAGTTAAGAATAAGTTTCAAGATATTACGAAGGAATCTATCCCCAATACCAAGGCTTATATAGCCTTTCATTGAGCTTCTATGATTCGTTTTTTCTAAATCTTATCATCTTGAATCTCTCACCCAAAAAATTAGGCATTATCAGCATTTTTGCTTTTTCTAGTTCTTGTGTATAAATTTTTTCTTCTACATTCTCTTTGAGTATCTCTAAAAGCTCTAATATCCCCATATCAATAAGTGCTGACATTTGAGCTTTTAACTCTACAAACTTCACACCTGCCTCTTCGTATGCATCTTTAACATGTGCAAATGTAACATCATAAGTGATATCTGTCTCGCCAAATAACTCTGCTCTTTTTATCTCTTCATCAAAAAGTGAAATTACTTTGTGCTTTTCGTAAACACGCACGGAAAAGTCAGGTCGTGCTACCATCTCGCCATAGTCAAAACTCATAAACTCAAACTTCTTACATGCAGCAGCCATATCTTTAGCAAATTCTTCATAACCGACAGCTATTTCGCCCCTGTCTTTGTGATATTTTTTTGCTCTTTGTTCTACCAAAGAGTCATCAACATCAAACATAATTTCATGTCCCTCAACTCTTGCAGTTTTACCTTTGTAGTAAAGCTCACATGGGAATGCATCAAATATCTCATTTGCTATGAAAAAAGCATTTTCACACTTTAACTCATGTAATGATTTGTAGTGGGTCAGTGTAACTGCGTCACCGAAAGAGTCTTTAAAATAGTTTTCTTGAAACTGTTGCATGGCATCAAATCGCTCGATTATTACAAACTTTAATGTCTCAAGGAGTTTTGGTCGAAGTGTGTAAATAAACTCTATCACATCTGCTAAAAAATATCCATGATGAGCGCCTATTTCACAAACAGTTCCATCTTTTTGCAAAAACCCTTCATCAACCAAAGAGATGATATGTTTGGCAATTGTGCCGCCAAAAAACTTGCTTGTACTTACAGCAGTGTAAAAGTCACCACTTTTTCCTATCTCTTTGTAAGTCGAGTAATAACCATTTTCACCATATAACCACTCACCCATATACTCACTAAACGTACGACTGGGCATTTATGCTTCCATACATTGAACTGTAGTTCTAATCATTTTTATACATCTCGTAAAGCGTTAAGAGTTCAAGCTGTTTGTCTATCTCAAAAATATTTGAATCTATTTTTTGAATCTCAACAGAATTTGCTAACAAATCAACATCATATTCGGTCTTATATCCCGCCTTAAATAAAGCTTTTGTATCTGAGAGTAATTTTTCATAAATCTCTATATTTGTCACACTTAACAATTGCTTTTTTTTCAGATTATTTATATTTTGCATCACTTGCTCAAAAAGTGCTTTAAGTTCTCTTTTTGTATCTTCTACAAGCACTTTTGATTTTAAATAATCAATTTTAGAAGATTCAATATCTCTTAATGTATTTATGTCAAGCGGAATGTTGGCTTTTACACCATAATCGTAATAATCTTTTTCATTTTCACCGAATTGAAATGCATTATTTTGACTCTTCGACCAATTATATCCGGCTGTTATGCTAACCCTAGGCAAGTATTTAGCTACGGTAACATCTTTTGTGTATTTATTTTTTTCTGTATTACTCTTTGACATATTTAGAACTAAATTTTTACCTAAAAACTTATCTTCATCCAAAAGTTCTAAATGTGGTATCTGTGCATCTTCGTAAGATATATCACTAATAGTTTGAAATTTTGAGACAACTCTTTCTTTACTTGTTTGTATATCATAGAGCCCCTGAATGAGAATATTTCTCTCGATAATTGCATTGTCTAAAAATCCGGAATCTAACTGTCCATTTAGATATTGCTCTTTTTTAAGCTCTAAATTTATTTCAGAATTTTTTATAAGATAATTTTGTTTATTTATCTTTAAATTTATCTGTTTGATCTGCATTAAAAGAGAGATGGCATCTTTGATTAATTTCCTTTTTGCAACATCTACAGAATAGTTTAAATAAATTTTTGAAGCCTTGGCAAACTTGATGCCGTAGTAAATACCACCACTTTGAAAGATTGGCTGATCCATTCTTAGAGCAGCGTTTTGCACATCTTGGACTTCTCTGTAAGGATTACTTTTTACATAGCTATATTGCAAGTTCAGCGGTGCTATCCAACTGTCACGAAGCTTCAAACTCTCAGCTTCATTTTTTTGGTAGTCATAAGAGAACTGAGCTTTTTTATTTTCTGATATATATGCTTCTAAATTTTTACCAGACTGCTCTGCAAGTAATAAATTACTACAAAGAAGCGACAGCGCGATTAAGAGATATGAAACCTTCATCTATGTCCTCTTTAGTAATTGTAAGTGGCGGCAAAAATCTTAAAGTATTTTTACCTGCTTTTAAAACTATAACACCTTCATCTCTAGCACTACTTATAATTTTTGCTAAAGTTTCAGCATCTCTTACTCTAAGACCGGCCATCATGCCAATACCAACTTTCTGAGTAAACAAAGTCGTGTGCGCATTGTAAAACTTCTCTAAGGCTTTGTCAAACATAAGCATATTTATCTCCAACTCACCACTTTCATCATACTCAGTCAATATATCCATAACTTCACAAATAGCAGTTGTACTTAAATAGTTTCCGCCAAAAGTTGACCCATGATCGCCAGCGCTAAAGATATCTTTTTTACTAGTCATCACAACGCCAACTGGAACTCCTCCACCAACACCTTTTGCTAAAGTAACTACGTCAGGTTCAATCTCATAAAGATTTGAAGCCAAAAATTTACCAGTTCTGTAAACTCCGGTTTGAACTTCATCGATGATAAGTAAAACATCTTTTTTCTTTAACATTTTCGCTAAATCTTGAACTTTTTGTTTATCTTGAGGCTGAACTCCACCCTCACCTTGCACAAGCTCAATCATAACTGCAACGGTATGTCCATCTAGCAAAGACTCTATTTCGTCTATATCTTGAGCATAAACAAAACCATCCGGAAAAGGTCCGAAATAGTTATGCATAGATTCCTGTCCGGTCGCTTTTACTGTGGTGATGGTTCTTCCATGAAAAGAGTGGGTTAAAGTGATAATCTTATATCTTTTTACCTCTCCATCTTTTTCTCCATATTTCCTTGCAATCTTAATAGCGCCTTCATTTGCTTCAGCACCACTGTTTGCAAAAAAACACTTCATGTCATAACCACTAGCCTCAACCAGTTTTTGTGCGGCTTTAGCCTGAGGAGTAATGTAGTAAAGATTTGACATATGAATCAAATTTTTGGTTTGTTCACATAATGCATTCGTCAGTCTTTCATTACCATGACCGATACTACAAACAGCAATTCCTGATGTAAAATCAATATATTCTTTGCCATTTACATCAACTAACCTAGCATTTTTACCGCTTACAAATTCTACATCAGCTCTTGCATATGTCGGCAAAACATACTTTTTATCTAAATCTTGTGTATTCATGGTATACCTAATTTTTTTATTCAGATTATATCCAAAAAACGATTTTAAAATTAATTAAACTGAGGCTTTTTATATAGCCATCCTAAATCAAACTAACGCTTACCAGTAAGTCATAAAGAGGTAAGATGTGAAGTAGCTATCTTAAAGCCTTTACTAGTAAAGGTGAGAGATAGATGCTTTGCAGATTGCCTCTTTATGACTTATCCGTAGGACGATTAAAAAAATGCACACTTGACTTCGTTGGAAAATCTTTAAGCTACTAGTAGCTCATGCGAACTTCCGCCTTGCAATTGCACATTTTTTTAATCGCTGGTATGCATTTATTTGTTTTAGGATGGCTAAATCCTCTGTTTTTTTGATATCAGTGCTTTGACTAATGCCATTTTTATTGATTGAAATGACGTATCATTTTGTGCTAACACTCTTTCTTCTCTTTTTAAGAGTTTACGCATTTGATCTATCTCTTTTTCTATCGCTATAGCTTTGTTTATATCACTTCTGCTAATTGATTTGTTGGATAACTCTCCTTTTTCTACTTTTAGGTTTTGCAAATCTTTTTTGATTGAGCTTATCTCTTTTTTTAATTTATTTTTTTCATCGTCATCTTTTGAAAGTTTCAAAGAGTCATAGCATACATCCAATTTATATTCGCATGTAACTACTTTCTTACCATTAGTATTTGTTAGTTCAATTAACTTATTATTATATTCAGCTGGGGAAAGTCCATCCTGATACAATGATATAATCTCTTCTTCTTTTTTATCTATAGCCTTATTTAACAATTTACTTGTCGATTTTGTTTTAATATATAACTTCACAATGGATAACATTGACACTACATTCCACTTTAAACCATTCTCAGCTTCCAATATAGGTACCTTATACTTCACTCCGCCAATAACAATAACATCTAAAGAATAATATTTTAAGAAATCTATAATGTACTTATTTGATATCACTAGCTCGTCCAATATTAACTCTGCAATATTTTTAAATACTTCTTCAAAATGGATTCTAAATATATAACCGGACAAACCCTTAAAAAACTCTTCACAATTGTCAAATGTATTAATTAACTGCTCAGTAATTATAGACTGAAGATATCCAAATACATTTTTTTCATATTCTAGATTATTTATATTTTTTTCTAAAAGATATCTATCTACAAAAAGTTTTCCAACTAGATGGAAAAACTTTTTATCTTCCTTGCTAGAAAAATGCTCTTTATTAAAAGAATGAAGTTCTTCTTCGTCAATCCCATTGAATCTTCTTTCAACAATGTTTTTTTCAGCATCTACTACATTATATTTTTGTACAATATCACACATTTTAATAAAAATAGAATCTGTTTTCACCATAACTATGTCACTATTCTTAAGCTCAAAAGACTCTCTGACTGCATATTTAACTAGTTCTTTTTTATTTACTTTTTCATCTTTAATCGTGTCGACAAAGTCAAATATTTTTTGTCTTAGCTCATCTTTAATAAATATTTGATCGTCTCTGCCATTATAATCATCAACAATCAAGTGCTCATGTCCATCAATAATATTAACTATAGCACCTACATTCAAGCTGTCTTTAGGCTCTAAAGTATATGCAAATACTTTTAATCTTATTTTATAGTCTTTTATTTGAAATAAAATATATCCAACAGGCTCAAAATATTTTTGAAATGCTTCCTTAATCTTCAATAGATTCTTAGTTTCTTTAAGATAATCAGCATCAGTATTTTCACTTATAAAAGCAAAGAATTTTTTGTTATTCTCCTCTGTCCAAGTAAAATCTATTGATGGAGAATCAAGATTTTCTTTTAAATAAAAATTTAATTTTGAGCTTGTCATTTTCTTGAAATCACCTTATATTATTTGCTATTTAATTCTGATGTTAGTTAAGTTATTTCTACTTTATTTTCTTGAAATATTGCATTTTTGCCATCTACTGAATGCTTTGAACTACTAAGCTTATTTACACCTTGTGTACCACTATAAATGAGAATACAATCTTCTCTTACGTCATCATTGATTTTTACGCTTAAGGTCACCTTACCGTTTGGAGAAGCGATAGTAAGCATCTCTCCTTCGCTAAAACCATGAGAACTGTTAAGGTATACACTATCTTCACGCTTAAACTGTGAGTTCAAACTTGTTACACTTTTTGGAGTTATTAAAAATAATTTTTCTTTCATCTCTGAGTTTTTATCAAACTCTTCTAAAAAATGAAATTCTCCATCATCCGTATCAAAGCCATGTTTGTATGGAATTTCTTCTCTATTTTGCACCTGCCAACTTCCATCTTCTTTTTGAACTGCAAAATTTTGAAAATGCTGTATATAAAACTCTTGCAATTGTAATTCTATCTCAAACTCTTTGCATAAATAGGCACTTAAATCATATTCACTTATGCCAAATTTACTATCAACAACTTTTAGCATAAAAATCATTTCATTATGAGAGTATGATGTTCTAATATCATCTTTGCATAAAAAGCTTTTTGCAGGGATGACTAAATCTGATAGCTCACTTGTTTCATTTTCATAAAGACCAAAGTATACTAGATTTTCAACATTTTTTATTGACTCTTTTACTCTTGAAGAGTCCGGCATTTGAGAAAGAGGGTTTGAGCCTTGAATAAAAACAGTTTTAAACTTGTCAAACTCTGTATTCACTTTAGATACTTTCTTTGCTTTTGTATTAAAAGGTGAAGTTATTTTATCTTTAGAATTGCCAAGATAAGCAACTCCGCACCCCTCTTTTCCAAATAAGCCAAGAAAAGCTGCAAAAGCATCTATTGCTCGCATGACATCAGCGCCATCAGAGTATTTTTGTATACCGACACCACATACTATAGCCACTTTTTTATTGTTTACAAGCTCCAAAAGCTGTCCAATTTGACCAAGGGTTACATCTATTTCATCCAAAGTAGCTTTTATTCTTATATTTTGTGTCAACTCATAATATTCTTTATAGCCACTTGCATATTTATCTAAATAATCTTCGTCGCAACTATTTTCAATATGTAAAAAACGACTCAAAAGCATAGCAAGAGATAAATCTTCATGCGGCTTTATCTGTATGTGCAACGAAGCAGTTTTAGCTATATTAGTTTTCACAGGGTCTATGACTATGATTGTTTTATTCTTTATGATTGGCAAAAGATGGCTAGACGAAACGTGTGGATTTCTTCCCCATAGAATCACTACTTCAGATTTTTGGATCTCTGAGAGCGGCATATTTAGATTGCTTCCTCTTCCTTCTATGATACCAGCTTCACCAGCTCCATCACAAAGAGAACCATGAGTGAGCGTAGCTCCAAATGAAGCAAAAAAATGATCAGTCACTTCCTGCATAAGTCCAAAGTTTCCATTTCCACGATAATGCAGTACTTCACTACTTTTATAAGAACGCAACATCTCTTTTAACTTTAAGAATGCTTCATCTAAACTAATTTTCTTACCCTTATATCTTGGCATTTGAATTTGTTCGTATTTATCATAATGGTTTATATGAGGACATAAAAAACCTTGAGTATACCCTTGCTTAATCCCTTTTAATTTGCCATCATCATAAATGATAGTACACGCATCATAACAATCTAAGGGACACCCCGTAAAACTATTCACTTTTGAGTTCTATCTTTGCAAGTTTTGAAAATAGTTTTGGAGATTTTATAATAATTTGTGCCATATACTTTGATATATTCTTACTATCTGCAATATTTAAAAGTCTTGATATTTTATATTGAGTTTTTTTACCATCAATATATATAATCTGACTTTGTGCATTTAATGCATCTTCTTCATCGAGATAGATGGTTAACTTTGCTTTTGAAGTATCAGCCACCTGAGCAAGTGGAGTTGAGATGCCAACTACTTGACCCGGCTTAACCAAGATGGAGTAAAGCTCAAAACCATCAGCAGTGACATATTTATCACTTACACTTCTTTTTAATTGAGCCATTCTAAGGTTCAAATCTGAGATTTGGACCTTTAGATTTTGAATATCTTTTTGGGTACTTAAAAGCTGATTCTCGGTGGCAACTAAGTCATAAAATGAATTATCTTTTTCAACTACAGATTTAATCTTTAAAAATTTAATCTTATTATAGTTTTCTTGCTTTTTATATAAAGATCTATCTAAATTTATCAGCACATCTTCATTTGCAACAAGCATTTCGCCTAAATAACCAAGTTTATCTTCAATGAACTTCAATTCTTTTTCATCAAGTTCTGAATCTATACGGATATAAGCTTTATCGGTTAATTTTTTTCCTATCATATCCTCTTGAATATATAGAACAAGCCCTGATATATTGGAGGAAATATTTCGAATCTCATATGGCTCAATTTTTGAGTAATAAACCTTAGAAAATGCAATACTGAACATCAAAAACAACATAAGTAAAATCTTCAAATTTGTGTACCTCTTTTAAAAAATATCCTTATTTTACCAGTACATCACTTATATTTCATTGTATTTTAGATATTATTAGATAAGTTTTAATTTAAAGGGTAGTCATGTCAGTTTTAGATAATGTTGATGCTTCCACAAATCTCGCTAAAAATAATGAACTTCAACTTCTAGTTTTCAGGGTTAGCGAACATCATGAGTCAGCTTTTTATGCTATAAATGTTTTTAAAACAAGAGAGGTCGTTGAGTCAAAAAACCATTTCTTAACACAAATACCTTCAACCCATCCTCTACTTGAAGGAACAATAATTCTTAGAGGATTACAAATTCCTATCTTAAATCTTCCAGCTTGGCTGGGTATAAAATTAAATAAAGAAGATATGTTGAGATCGAATATCCTAATTTGTGATTTTAATGGGGTTGTTATAGGTCTTAGGATTATGTCTGCATATAGAGTTATTAAGAAAAACTGGAATGATATGCACGCGCCAGACGGTTACAGACTCAAAGAAGATGGCTTGGTTATGAATGACACAAGATTAGAGGATGGAAGTTTATGCCTTATCTTGGACTATGAAAAACTATTGTCTGATGTTATTCCACAAGCTTTGGTCGATGTACTTAGAGACATTGATGATATTAAAGCACTTACCCTCCCCGATAAACTCAAGAATGGAACTGTTTTAATTGCTGAAGATTCTAAGACTGCACAAAGAGCATTAACTCAAATTTTTACTCATGCAAACATAAGTATGAGATTATTTGACAATGGGAAAAAGCTTGTGGATTTTGCCCTTTCTTTAGAGGATCAAGCTTCAAAAATTCCCGCAATAATCACAGATATAGAGATGCCTGAAATGTCCGGTTTTACAGTTGTTCAAATATTAAAAGCAAATCCACATACTAAAAATATACCTATCATAGTCAATAGCTCTATGACAGGTGAAAATAATAAAAGAGAAGCAGAAGATTTAGGAGCAGATGGTTTTATAGACAAAACAAAAAGTCATAACATCATACCCTTAATCATTTCAGTAATGAAGTAGTAATTTCCTCTATCCAATTAAGAAATTACTTAGCTGACTCTTACTCACTTTTATAAAAAGTACGTTTTGTTGTAGGGACAAATGTCCCTGCCACTATCATGGGCTAAGTCCATTATGGTACGTAACATCTGTTACTTAAAAAATGAAATAAGCATTCCGGCTGCTACGGCTGAACCGATAACACCCGCAACATTTGGACCCATTGCATGCATTAGAAGCATATTTGTTCTATCATATTCCATACCAACTTTATTTGAGACACGAGCAGCCATAGGAACAGCAGATACACCGGCTGAACCAATCAAAGGGTTTATTTTATGACCAGGAAACATATTCATAATTTTAGCCATTGTCACACCTGCAGCAGTTCCAACGGAAAAAGCAACAATACCAAGAGCTAGGATAGCTAAAGTTTCTGGCACCAAGAATTGGTCTGCTGCTAGTTTTGAACCAACACCTAAGCCCAAGAAAATGGTTACGATGTTAATAAGTGCATTTTGAAGAGTATCTGATAATCTCTCAACAACACCACTCTCTTTTAAAAAATTACCGAACATAAATGCACCGATAAGCGGTGTTGATTCGGGCAATACTAAAATAGCCAACACCAACACCATCACTGGAAAAATCAACTTTTCTAAACGAGAAACATGACGAAGAGTAGTCATCTTTATTTTTCTCTCAGCATCCGTTGTTAAGGCCTTCATAATTGGAGGCTGAATAATAGGAACCATAGCCATATACGAGTAAGAAGCTACAGCAATAGCACCCAAAAGTTCAGGGGCTAATTTTGTTGCTATAAATATAGATGTTGGTCCATCAGCTCCGCCAATGATAGAAATAGCTGACGATTGTTGAAGTGTAAAGTCAAAAATATTGGTGTACTGAGAAAGTGCAACAGCACCAACTAGTGTTCCAAATATTCCAAACTGAGCAGCACCGCCAAGTAGTGCTGTTTTAGGATTAGAAAGTAGTGGACCAAAATCTGTCATAGCTCCTACACCCATAAAAATAAGAATTGGAAAAAGTTCATTTGAGAGTCCAGCATTATATATTACACCTAAAAAGCCATCTGGACCAGCCATATTTGCTACAGGAATATTTGCCAATAATCCACCAAACGCTATTGGAAGAAGTAAAAGTGGTTCAAATCCCTTTTTAATTGCTAAGTAAAAAAGCAAAAAAGTTATAAGAATCATAATCACTCGACCACCGGTTTTGTGAAAGTTGCTCATGGTTTTTCCACGTGAGTTTAACTCATTTGGATCGGGGTTAATCAGTGCGCTTACACCCGTTGAGTGTAAAAAACTTACAATCATAGTAGACATAGACTGAGTTTTATAACTTTCTTCTTGATGTGCAGATAACTCTACAGTTACTTCATGCTCATTTGCCGCTAGTCCGGTAAAGCCCAAAAATACAAAAAGCACTAACAATTTAAGGATAATATTCTTCATATTATTATCCTATTACTGCGACGACTTGACCTTCTACTACAGTGTCGTTTGTTGCAACATTTATAGATTTTATAACACCGCCACGAGGAGCTACTACATCAATTTCCATTTTCATTGATTCTATAATTAATATTACATCGCCCTCAGCAACACTCTGTCCTGGATTAGCCACTAGTTTCCAAACGCTACCTGGTAAAAGCGCTTTTATTGAGATGTCAGTACCTGATTTTACCGGAACTGAAGTTTTAGCACTTTCTCCATTTACTGCTGTTACTTGAATATCTGCATCACCCTCTGCTACCTGAACACTAAACTTTTGACCATCTACAACTACTGTATAATTTCCGCTACCCATATTTGAACTTCCTTCATTTTTCATATTTGATAATTTTCTAACATTAACTTCTGCTTCACCTTTAAGGAAAGTGATGCCTTTTTCTCCACATGCCGCAGCTATGAAAATATTTTCTTCAGTTGTTTCAATGCCTTCTTGTTCTAGCTTTTTAGTCCAATAGGCCAAAGATTTTGTTTCATCCGCTTCAGTTAGATCTAAAACCTTTTGCGTAGTTGGTTCTAAGCTTAATTTTTCTGAAGCAATCCTTACAACATCTGCATCTGGTGCTACTGGAGTTTTACCAAAATAACCAAGTACCATTTTTCCATATCCAGGCGCGATTGCTTTCCATGGACCTTGCATTACATTGTTAAGTGCCTGCTGGAAATAAAATTGAGAAACCGGGGTTACACTTGTACCGTAACCACCTTTTTCGACAACCTCGCGCATAGCCTCTATAACTTCCGGAAATCTCTCGAGGATATTATTATCACGCATCATTTGAGTGTTTGCAGTTAGTGCGCCACCAGGCATTGGTGAAAATGGAATCAATGGAGAAACCATGGTAGCCTCAGGCGGCATGAAGTAATCTTCAAGACAACTAGAAACAACTTTTTCATAAGCTAAAATTTTATCTATCTCTAATCCACCAAGGTCATAATTCATCCCCTTGGTTGCATGAAGCATAGTCAAAATATCTGGTTGAGAAGTACCGCCTGAGACTGGTGCAGAAGCCATGTCTATACCATCTATACCGGCGTCAAGAGCTGCCATATAAGCGGCAACCGATACGCCAGCTGTTTCATGGGTGTGCAGACGTAAATGTGTACCTGCAGGAACAAGTTCACGAGCCATTTTAATGGTATCGTAAACTTTTTTAGGGCTTGAGGTGCCGCTTGCGTCTTTAAAACAGATACTGCTATACGGGATGCCGCTATCTAAAATATCACGAAGAGTTTTTTCATAAAATGCCACATCATGAGCACCGTAACATCCTGGAGGCAAATCCATCATTGTGACAACAATTTCATGCTTAAGCCCATGATGGACAATTCTTTCACCTGAATACTTCAAATTTTCAACATCATTTAAAGCGTCAAAATTTCTAATTGTTGTTGTTCCATGCTTCTTAAACATTTTTGCATGTAAGTCAATGAGATCTTTAGATCCAGTGTCCAACATAACCGTATTCACACCACGAGCGAGAGTTTGAAGATTCGCATCAGGTCCAACGATAGCCCGAAATCTATCCATCATCGTAAATGCATCTTCATTCAAATAAAAATAAAGTGATTGAAATCTTGCTCCGCCACCAAATTCAAAGTGGGTTATACCTGCATGTTTTGCTGCCTCTACCGCTGGAAAAAAATCATCCATAAGTACACGCCCGCCAAAAACTGACTGAAAACCATCTCTAAAAGTTGTATCCATTATATCTATAAATTTTTTAGCCATATTAATCCTTAAGCTTGTCTGTGGTGAGTAATTGCTGCCGTTATGGCTGCTATAGTCTTTTTATTATCTTTTGTTTGATTTTCCATACCTGGAATGACAGGTTTTGGTTCAGGAAAAAATTTATGTATGACAGTTGACATTATATTCATAGAAACTATCATTATTATTAAAAATAAAAAAACGCTACCCATTCCTAAAACCATAAACTTTATACCTTCTACTACGAGGTTTGTATCCATAAATACACCTTTAACTATATATTTGGCACTTAGTATAGTATAAACATGTTTAAAAGATTTTTTAACTCTTTTTTATATTTTTTAAAATAAGCATTTTGTTACCTTTTAGCTATATACTTTCAAATCTTTTATGATAAAAATTACAATAAGAAGAGCAAATGATTAAAAATAGTGTAAAAAAATTTAGACTTATAGGTTTAATAGAAGGATATTCTTACTTGATACTTCTTTTTATTGCAATGCCATTAAAATATTTAGCCGGATATCCGATATATGTTAAAATAGCGGGAATGACACATGGTATTTTGTTTGTATTATTTTGTCTACTGTTATTCAAAGCTTTAAGTGATGCAAAATGGTCCCACAAAGAAAGTGCTATATTTTTCTTAGCATCACTTGTGCCTTTTGGGACTTTTTTTACGGATAAAAAAGTTAAGGCTTATGAATAAACCCAAGTTATGCAGTGGGAAATTAAAAAACTCATTCATCATTGCACCGGAGTGGCATTCATTAAAAATTTACATCATCAATAAGGTGGTTTAATATTTTACTAATACACCCCTTAAGCATAAGCATAAACGATTTTTAGAAATATCTACTGCATAATTCGAGATAAAAAGAATTTTTCAGATAAAATTCTAGTTCAATAAATTTAAGGTAAGGAATAATAACTAATGATAGCCGGAATGTATGAACAAGATTTTATAGCATATATAATTTTTGGACTTTTACTTAATTTCGTTTTTTCCATACTCTTTGGGATTTATCTAAGTAAGAATATAGGAATGCAAGAGATGATGCAGTCTAAAGGTGACAAAGAACAATCTATACTCATAAGTTTAAGCTTGTTTATCCCTTTTGCAAAAATGCTAATAACACTTTACAGGGTTACGATTCTTCAACTTTATTTTTTAAATAAAGGTCATTCGCACAAAGAATTCTGGATATATATGACTCACTCTAAAAACTAAAAAAAACGAGGGAACTACTTCTTCTTAAATATGAGAAGTGTTTTATCCTCAGTATCATAAAGTGAAAAATTTTGCTTTTCAATAAGCTTTAAATGATCTAGTTTTTGAAAAATCTTTATTTTATGAAAATATTGAGTTATTGTATCTTGATATTTAAGATAACTTCCATCTTCATTTTTCTCAAACAGCGTAAATCTGGTAGCAAGTTCATCGTTTTCAAATCTTGCATCTACACTTAAAAATTCTTTTTCGTTTTCACTGTTCATAGTGCCCTCTGCTACATCACTAAAGCCGTATCGAGTGTTTATATCAGCAATAAAAATGCCGTTATCATTTAATTTTTCAGATATAGCATTTAAAAAATTTATAAGTTCTTCTTGATTTAAAAAGTTAAGAACATCAAATATCGACACAATTGCATCATATTTTCCATCGACTAGCGATACATCGATACATTCAGCATCAAGACCTTGTGCCTGACATTCATCTATCATTACGGAGCTTAAATCAACACCTTTACATGTAACTCCGTCACTAGTCATCCTTCTCATAAATCCACCACGGCCACAACCGACATCTAAAAGAGTTTTAACTTCTTTTTCATCAAGTTCTGAGCGATATAAATCATAAAGTGCTTCTGTTGCTTCCTCTATACCTAATAAATGTTCAGCCTTCGCATAAAGGTCTAGATTTGTCATTAATTCTGTTCTGCTTTAATAACTTTATTTATTTTTTCATAAATGTCTAACACTTCATCTTTTTTAGCAATATAACTATTTTTATTGGCAATCAAATAGGTTGAGGAAGTCATGATATCTTCTACAACTTCTAAGTCATTTTGCTTCATTGTTGCACCTGTCTCAACAACGTCCACAATCATGTCGGCTAGACCAATAAGAGGTGCTAGTTCTATAGAGCCATAAAGTTTAATTATTTCAACAGAAACAGCACGTTGCTCAAAATAGCGTTTAGTAATATTTACCATTTTTGAGGCTACTTTGATTTCTGGTTTATCAAGGTCTAACTTTTCACCCTTGCGCATGCCAATAGAAACTTTGCAAATACCTCTTTTTAAATCCAGTAAACGAATCACATCTAAGCCCTGTTCTTCTAAAGTATCCAATCCCACTACACCGATATCTGCAGCTTGATGAAAAACGTAAGTAGCTACATCTTGATTTCGTACTAATAAAAAACGAAAATTTGGAGTGTCCAATATAAGTTTTCTATCATCAAATGCAAAACTATCACCAAAAATAGTTTCAAAAATCTCTAACGTTTCTTTTGCAATACGACCTTTTGGAAGCGCAACTGTTAACATAAATCAGCCTTTTTTATAATCTTTATCATTCCCTTAAATACGAGATTTTCATCAACCTTGGCTTGATGAAAGATAGTAGCAAACTTTTTTGCATCTCCGCCTGTTAAATATATCTTCATATCTTGTACCATAACCTCTTTATAAAGTGTTTTTAAATACCCATAGCTTATGGCATCTCTAGAATTTTTCGGCATTCTATCTAAATCCAGCTCAAAGTTAAATGAGTAATCCAATGCAGATGAAATATTTTTATATGTTTGTTCCATCGCCCGTATTCCCGGATAGATAAATCCTCCCTCAAAAATACGACTTTTTACAATATCAACAGTTATGGCACTCCCCGCGTCTAGAATAACTCCAGTACTTATGGCTTCACATGCAAAAATTCTATCTACTCCCATACTTTCATAATAGCTCGACATGTCTACATATGAAGATAAGTCAATCCAATTATCTAATTTACTTAAAATAGATTTGGCATGTGGATTTACACAAATATAAAAAACTCTCTCTTGGACACTTGATGCATCAAATAAAGCCACATCTTTTTTATACCCTTTTTCTTTTAGCTTAAAATAATCATCCTTGTTCTTAGTGTTAGAATATTGTAAGCTCACTTCAATGAAATGATAAGAAGTATTCCCTACGTCACAAAGTAACATTAAATTATTTTCCAACCTTGACTTTTTAAAGCTTCCTTAGCCTTTGAACAAAGTGGTGCGTCAATAAAAATAATTTTATGTTTAAAATTATGGTCAAAAAGCATAACTAGCTTGGAATATATCTCCTCAAATTTATGGACGTCTTTCATAAGTATCTTACTCTTTTGACTTACAGCAAATATAGCCCAAAAGTACCCAGTTGTATCAGTAGCCTTATAGATTTTAATTTTATTCCTAACACCTAACTCTTTAGGAGCAACTTCTTGCATCTTCTTATAAATTTTACCTTTTTTTCTTAAGGAGTCTACCACCATTTGCATATCTATATTAAGCCTTTTATAAATTAATTGTTTAATTATATCATTCTTATTGTTTATCGGCAATAAGATTCATTAAAATAAGTTTAAATTAATAGTGCGTCTAGTACAATTGTATTAATGACATACAAGACTTAATTTAAGTGTGTCATAAATAAAAACAATTGGAGATTTAATTATGTCAGAAACAACTAATACAGTAACAACACCTAAAACAGAAGTAAAACCAACTGCAACAAAAGCACAAGTGAAGTCAGCATCTCCTAAAACAGTGGTGAAGCCAGCTGCTGCTAAGGCTGAAGTAGTTACTAAGTCTGTGGGAAAGACTAAAGTAGCTGCACCTAAGAAAAAAGAAATATCTTCTAGTAAAAGTGATGCTACACTTACGGGAATTGCTGAAGATCAGTACGATTCTACAGCTGAAACAATCATAAATGCTTTAACTGCATTGGATCAGCAGCTAAAAGATGCTCGTAGTACCGGTTCAGACCGTGCAAAAGAAATCGTGAAAGAATTTGGCGGAGAAAATAAATTTACAGATTTAATATCCAAATTAGCTGGATACATGGGTGAAGCAACTGGTGCCGGTATGGTTGCAGGTATGTCTCCTATGATTATTATGGCTGGTACAGCTAAAGGTGTCTACAAAAAAATTACAGATTAATTTTTTTATGCGGAGTTCAAACCTCCGCACCCTCATATTATACAATTTAACATATTTATTTACCGCACGCAAAATTTTAAAGGTTTGTTATGGCACAACAATTTCTTACTCTTATAGAATATAGCACTGTTGAACTTCATCCTTTAATAATTAAAAATAATTGGTTTCTATCAAGTAAAGAAGTTGCTGTTGCGTTTAATGTTCCTCTTCCTACAATTATTGAATCCTTAGAAACTTTAACAGAGGGCAAGCACTATAGCTATGAAGCTATCCAATACACAAAAAATAAAAGCACATCTTCTATACTTTTTTTTTCAAAATCTGGAATTATAAGATTAGCTTATTCTTTAAAAAATGATGATGCTTTAAAATTTTTGGAGTTTATAGAAGATATAAATTTAAGAGAAAATGAAGAAGAAAAAACAGCCCATAACTTTTATGACGATATAGAAAGTTTACTAAAAGAACGCTTAGAAAAAATCAAAAAAAATCAGGATACTACACTCGAAGAGATAAACCACTTTATTCTAACACTTGATAATCTAGTACAAAAACAAAAAAACACAACAGTTGAGAAGAATTCAGACGCCTTAAGTATGAGCGATATCCTTCAGACTGTAGTTACTTTAGCGCAGTCTTACACTACTGCTGCAAAATCTAAAAAAGTCAATACTCCAAACTAATTTTATCAAGAGCAGAAATGGTAATCTCACGTAGGTCTTTCTGATTTTCCAATACTCTTAAATCATATTCATGTTGCTGAGTGAGTATAAGTTCTATATTTTTTCCTATTAAATCTATGTGTTGTGCTGATGACTTCAGCTCAGGTATATCACTTTTATCAAAAACCATAGCTAGTGCAGTTAAACCCGATTCAGCAATGGTTTTAATAGTTCCATCAATCAGTAATCCAAAGTTTAATATCATTACAGACATATTAATAATCAAATGTTCTGTATGAACAATTCTATCGCTCATCTCACCGATACGATCTGCCATTAAACCAATCTCTGATGCCATCCACAATACTCGGTCTGCCATTGGACCTAGTTCTTCACCTTGAGAAGCAAACATGTAACCGTAATTCATACCGTCACTAGCGAAATGGTAAGCATCATCTGCCATTTTAGATACGAACTTGTAAGCGTCATCTTCCATTTTTGTTGCAAATTTAAAGGCATCATCTTCTGTCTTACTAGCAAAGGAATGAGCACTATCACGAGTATCTTGAGTAAATGTAAAGGCATCTTTTTCTGTTTGTGAACCAAACATATATGCTTGATCTCTAGTTTGAGAGGCAAAGTCCATAGCATCTGCACCTGTTCTTGATGCAATGCTAAAAATATTCTTTAAAAGTCCACCTTTTTTATTTTTACTATTTTTAAGGAGCGAAGTTGGCATCGGTATTCGCTCATCGGGCAATATATCTGCCCTCGTTCTAACAAAAAGATTAAATGTTTCTATAAAATGTCTTAATTCATCTATATCTACATCATCCTCTTTTTCAATTTTTTTTGAAAAATCAACAAATTTATCTTCAAGAGTTTTATATATAGATATGAGGTTCTCTTTGGAGATTACATTTTCTATTCTATTTTCCGTCTCATTCAAATTTACAGTTTCTAAGAAATCAATGAACTCTATTCCCTTCTCATCGTTGTTAAAAAAACCGAGTTTAATAACACCTAACTTACTCCAAAAACGTTTTTTTTCTTCATCTAAAATATAATCTTTATCTTCTTTAAAACGATCTTTATTTTCATCTACTATTTTTTTTAATTCATCGATACTGATATGAAAACCAATTTGAATATCATCATCATTTAAGAACAGTTCATTTTTGTCATTAATGAATAGCTGTACTGCTTCACCATTATACGACAACCCTCTAATTCTCATCACCAAACCTTATATCTTAACGTAAGTAAGTCTTTATTTATATATATTACTCTATAATTATAGCACATAATTTTAAAAGGGGTTTAAATCATATGTCTATGATGGATAAATTTAAAAATATAGTTAAAGATACTGTGTATACGGGCAAGGACGCTGCTAATTCAAAACTTTTTAAAACTATAATAAATCAAATTATTAAGAGCTACGGAAGCGTACTAGCAATTAAAATAGACTCAAAAGACAGATCTTTTTTAATAGAGCTAATGTTAAAGGGTGAGACCTTGCCTATTAGGATTGAAATAAGCAAATATGAATTTATTCAACATGAAGACTCTGCATCTGTAATCATATATAGCTTAAAAGCAAATAGAGAGTGGATGAAAACAATAATGGATATGTTTGTAGTAAACAAGGAGTTTGAACTACCAAAAAAATTCAATACTTCCATTCAAGCTTTTATGTAATACGTATACTTTTTAGATATAATATAATGAATCAAAAATAAGGAAATAATATGCCAGAAGACAAACAAACAGTAAATGCAAAAGTTAATTACGAAAATAAAGAGATTGAAATTCTTGATGAAAACGGGGAAGGCATCGATGAAAAAAGCTCTCTAAAAGATAAAGCGGTTAATGCTGTAAAAAAAATTGCTAAATATTCCCCAATTGGTATGAGCTATACGGTTGGAAAAGGAATGATGGAAATGATGGATAGGGCCATCAACGAAAACGACATGAATAAAGTTGAGAATATTACATTTGATCAAGTTGTAAACCTTATAAAAGACGGAAAAGATAGTTTTGAAGAACTCCACCTTACTTTTACAGCAGCACAATCAAATGGAATCAACGTAGGTCAACTAAAAAAAGAAGTTGATGATCAAGATGTTATAATTGGTCTAGGTAAAAAAGGTGGCATTGGTCTTGTAATCGATGTTAAATATAAAAAGTAAAAGATAAAAAGGCATACACAAGATGATTAATTTTCAATTAAACCCTCAGACTCATTCAATAGAGTTTGAGATACATCCAAAGGGCGAAGATGGACCAATTAAGTTTCAGGTTGAAAAATACGAACTCATTAACGAAGACGATAAATTTTTTATAGAAATATCAAATATGAAAACAAATCGTGAATGGATGAATATTGCCATTGAAAACTTTCTTCCTCATAAAAAAATAGAGTTGCCCGCTCAGTATGAAAAATTAATTCGTCTTGTGATGTAGACTAAATCTGTACTTTTATAGTACAGATTTAGTTATTCCTTTTTCTCTCAATTCTTTTAAACTTCTTGATTAACTTCTCTTTTTGTTTGCTTGTGAGTACCTTATACATATTTTCAAAATATTCTGCGAGTGCATTGGTCGCAACTGTACTCTCCTTTTTAGTAATATCAACAAACTTTTTTCTTAGAAACTCTTTCTCACTAAACAAGTCAGATAGTCTTTCCTTTTTTTCATATGCTCCATCTTTAATACTGCTTAACTGATCTTTTAATTTCTCTTCATACTTTAAAAGTTTGTCTTTTTGATCTCGTGAAAGATCAAGGCTCATAATCGATTTCTTTAAAATTACAACCTTACCAATAGGAACACAAGCCCCTACACTACTTTTTGCTTGTAAGGCAACAAGACTAACCAATATCATTAAAATGATTTTAACCATTGAAAATTCTCCTGTGAAAAATGAAAAAACCTAACATGAAAGTTCCTACAATGTAGGCTATAATAACTAAAATATTATAAAACCAAGTTTTACCGCAGAAGGACCATTTCAAGCCGCTTGCAAAACTTTTTTTATCTATGCTCATAAATTGATTGTCTTGCAGATAATCAACCATTTGCGAAACTTTATCATTTATTTCATTATTATTACTTGTAAAAATGATATTGCCCGTTATGATAGCTTCATATGCATACTTGACTGGCATAATTCTAGCTATTGGAGGAGCCATATCGTAATTAGTTTCCCACATGTATATTGATTTATCCATTTGTGAATAAGGTATAAGTCCACCGAGTAAAATCTGAGGGATTATAAGAACAGGAATAAGGTTTGACGCTATCATAGTACTTCTTGTTAGTGATGATATAAAAAGCCCAAATGATATACTAACCACCACTACAAGGAACATTACAAGTGAATTAAATGCTACCAACATCCATGGTATATGTAAGAATATCATCCCTATTATATTATATAATAGTGCCTGAATTAATCCAAAAAAGCTTAGGACATAATACTTAGCTATGTAGTATCCAAATATCGACACACCACCTAATCTTTCTCTCTGCACTGTTCGTCTATCTTTTATAATTTCAAATACTGAACCTATTAAACCAAAAAAAACACCTGATATCAACATAAAAAATAAAAAATTAGGATAGGCTTGATTTTGAACTAAGTCTGTATCTGATCTAAATATAAAAGCTGATAAGAATGCCAAAAGAGGGGCAACTACAAATGAAACAATGAGATTCAACCGCTCATATCTTTTAATCTTAAACTGTCGTTTTATCTGATAAGAGATTTGTGTTGATATAGGGTTGTGAAACATTATTTTTTTTCCGTAAAATTGTTTAAATAACTAAAAAGATTCCAAAAATTACTTTTTTCATCAGCCTGAATTTCAAGCAATAATTCAGGATCACTTTTATCACATTTCATACATTCCAAATCTTCTATAGAATCCTCATTTTCATTAAATAAATACGCGTCTTCCGTTTTGACTAATTTGAATATTTTAAGAACTTCAATAGATTTATTAGTGTAAATATTATTACCATGTTCATTAAAAACTATAACTTGATCAAATTTTCTATACATTGCAGTTGAAGGCTGGTGGATATTTATAATGACAATTTTATTTAGTAATGTAATTTTTTTTAACTCTTGTATAATATTTTCTGAGTCTAAAGAAGAAAGACCACTTGTAGGCTCATCCATTAGGATTAAATCAACATCCTTCAATAACTCTAATGCTATGTTTAACCTTTTTCTTTGACCACCAGAAATAGTAAATTTACCATTCTTATACACCTGCTTATATTTTATATCAAAGATACCCAAATTTCGCAACTGCTTGCTAATTAGTTTATCAATTTCATCATCACTTTTATCTTTACCAAAATGTAAGCGATAGTAGTAGTATAAATTATCATAAACATTTAAATCTTTTATAAGGACATCATCCTGCGGCACATAACCCATTCTATGAAAATATTTTTCAGAAATTTTTTCACCATTTACAAGAAGCTCTCCCTTTATTACTTTTGTTTGTTTAACAAATGTTCTTAAAAGCGTAGTTTTTCCAGAACCCGATGGTCCCATTATAGCTACCAGCTCACCACCATGAATATTAAAATTAACATCTTTAATGACTGAATTGCGCTTAGAATATCCAGAGTATAAATGGCTTGCGCTAATATTATAAATATGATCCCTAGCTATTGAACATTGAAAAATATTTTTATCCAATTCTTTTATCTCTGAAACTAAAAACGACTCATCATACATTGGTAAAAAAAGCTTTTTAAGAACTTCCTTATCTAAGTAAATTACTTCCTTTTCGTTTGTTATGCGAATAAAGGTATTTTCATCAAGATAGTATATTGAATGATCTCTTACATTATGTTTGGCAAACTCATACGGCTCTGACTTGAACTCTGCACACTTTTCAAGTAATGTCAAGTTGTTCTTATTAAAATAACTATATATTTTTAAATCAATGCTGTGACTATTTAATAAAATAAAAAAATCATCAATTTTTAGTACAATAAAAGAAACTTGATAGCCTTCAAAAGATTGATTAATTTCACTTTTAGCGTTATGATCAAAACAAACAAAGTTTATATTTGGGCAGTGTTCTTCAAGTAGTTTATGAGCTTTAGTATATTTTTTATTCATTAGAAGGTATAGTATGTCATAAAGATGGGGAACTAATAGTTTTTTATATATTTCTTTAAGTGCCGTTATCTGCTTGTGATTTACTCTTTCATTATTTATATTTTTCAACATAACTACCATAAATAAATTAATAAGTATTACATATTTTTTTGAAGGCTCTATTTTATATAAATATTCTAAGGTTTCATCCAAAGATATACTTTTAGCAAACTTATCAAATTCATCGATTGATATTGATATGTCTTCATCACTATGACCTTCAACAAGTCTTTTAGCAGCCAATAGCACATCACTTGTAGTTAATTTACCACTTGATTGTGCTATGCTAAGCCATAACTTGTATATATAAGCTAAATTATTCATGAAGTCCTGTTCTATATAATGATATCAAAAAAATATTTAACATCATTATACCGAATATTTATGAGAGAAGACTAACCCTAAAAAGGATTAGTCTTGTTTGAAGATATATTTTGGTTTCAACCATATTATTAAGATAGGAAGAATGGCTAATGATGTAAATACATCAATGACAATAGCTTCTGTTATATACATCGAAACACCCCAAGTATTACCCAATGTAGTGGCCATAAGAGGAATAAATGCACCGATTAAAACTAAAACCGATATAAGCACAGAAGAGCCAGTTGTTGCAATGGTATTTTTTAATGCAACCGACCAATCTCCATGTTCTGCCATTTCTTCCCGTAATCTTGAAATCATGTAGATACTATAATCTACACCTAACCCCATGGATATGGAAAGTGCAACCAAGTTAGCAAAGTGTAAATTACCACTCCAGAATTGTAATGAAGTATAGTATCCTGCCATACCATATTGTGCGAATAGTGTTATAAATAATAAAACCATCAATGCACCTGATATAATGAATGAACGGAAAATCAATGTAACAACAATAAAGATTGCTAAGGCAGTCCCAAGAGGATTAAACAACCAATTGTTAAAGGTAACTTCACGAGTTGCCTCAGTTGCACCTAAAAAGCCACCAACACCAGGTTCTATATAGGTTGGTTTTGTGTCATCCGCTAATGGACCCTTATCGCCTGATTCATCAGCATTACGGAATCCAAATTCAACCATATTTAAGCCTGGATCATTTTTATGCTTTTCAATATACGCTTGAATAAACTTCATTGCTTCGTGAGTTTTTTCAGGATGCATAGTGTTAATAAAGCCCATAATAACACCATTATTGAAGTCCTGCGTAGTCATAGAAGACAAATCACCCGGACTTGATGCAGAATCTAAAAGACCGTTATATAAAGAAACTATCGCATCTGGGTCACGAGTATCACTAGCATCACGGGAATGTAAATATTCAGATGTAGGCACTTTAAAATCTTTTAAACTAGGTCTATTCCCAGGTTCCGTCATTAGAAGCATATTTGCAATCTTAACATACTGCGCATAAGATGCCGTAAAGCCAATGTACTTATTTTTTCGGAGTTCATCTTCCATCTTTTCCATGGCAGCCAATACAATAGCATTGTTGAGTATCCCTTGCGATGCATCCTCTTCTGGATCAAAACAATTTTTTGCAGGTGGTTTTGTACCTGCCTCATTTGCAGCATCTAAAGCATCATAATACTCATCTGAACACTCTTTTAAGAGCGTTTTTTTACCCCGAATAGGGATATTGAATGAAATGACTCCTGGCATCATTGTATTTAACTTAAATATATCTTGAACAGGAGGGGAAGTTACTTTAAATGCAGCTTGAGCATAATCAATACCTTTTTCTACTCCCGGCATCAGATCGTAAGTATCACCTCGTAAGACCTTATCAACCTTTGCCATTCCAGAATATTGAGTGTCATTCATTATATTACTAAATCCTTCACCTATTTTAGTATAGTGAACAGAAATAGCTATAATAATCCCAACAATGGCTATTGGAATGAGTTTACCGTATCCTGAAAGCATTTTTTCAACAAAAAGACCCAAGTTCTCTTCCCATTTGTACTGAGTAGGAACAGATAATTGTTTTTTGCTTTTAAACATAACCATCATCAGCGGTATCATTGTAGTTGTCGTTATAAGTAATGAGAACATACCCAACATACCGAAATATGCATAAGCCTTGTAAAATGAAATATCTACTGACGCCAGTGTTGCAAAACCTATGGCATCCGTAACTATAGACAAAGTTGCCGGAACTATCGTAAAGCCGAGTGCTTTAACACTGGCTTCTTCAACATCATCGCCATCATGTATTGCTTTCATATAACGCCGCGTTACCTGAATAGCATGTCCCATACCTACAGCAAGAATCAGCATAGGAGTTAAAACAACCATAGTGGTTAGTTTAAATCCTGAAAATCCCATTATACCAAGTGTCCAAATTATACTCATACCTACCCCGGCTAATGGAAACAATGCGCCTTTAAATGAACGAGTTTCAATAAGCAAGATGATAAAAGCAACCAATATAGATGCAACAAAAAGGTACCAGTAATGTAAAAGCTCAACCATCATCCATGAAAGAAAATATGGCTCACCGGCAATTGAAATATTAATTCGGTCGTCCTCGTAGTATGGAGCCAAATCTTTAACAACCTGACGGACCCATTCCACATAGTGAGGTTTGATGCTATCATCATAATCAGCTATAACAAAAGTTGCAGTAGCTATACAACCAGCTTCATTGTTGTAGCATTTTTTACCGGTTTTCGGATTAACTTCATTTATAATCATAGGTTTAAGAACAGGATTGTTATCTATTCCTTGTCTCATAAATGCCAATTGCTGCTTTGCAGCAGCCGAATCCGTCGTAGAGATACCATCATTTGGAATCAGGCGCTTAAAAAGAAGGCTTCCATCTTCATCAACGCCCATATTTTTAACTTTATTTGCAGCAATTGAAATAAAGTTTGGCTTTCTACTACCGTCTATTTTTTCAAGTTTTCTATGAATTTCACGAACAATATTCACAAACCATGGTTGATAAATAGATCCCTTTTTAACTTCGATGCCAACAACAAATAAATTTCCCATACCAAATGTACTTTCAGCATATGAATTTGTTGCAACATAGCGGTTTGATTGAGGAAGAAGCGTATCTGGGTCGTTTCGTATATCAACATATTGAATCTGCCAGGCAGTAAAAGCTGTAATTATTAATGATAAAATAAACAGAGCCCATCTGTTCTTCATCATAAAACTAGCGTATTTAAAAGAAAAATTCTTTTTTTGTTCCATTATTTAATCCTAGGTATATTCATAGAGTTTGTACTCTATGAATGTTTAAAGTATATTTTCTTAGAATATGTATTTAAATCCAATTTGAGCATTTGACATTTTTTCAAATTGACCAAATACTCCATTTTTATTTCCGCCATATTGATTAATAGCAGCTGATAAAATAATATCGTCACTGTAGCTGTACTCTACATCAAATCTATCCCAATAGCCACCATTTTTATTTTCTAAAAGAAAAATATTATTAGCACGAAGTGCATCAGACTCCATAAAAGGCTTAGAAAGAAAGAATGTGTACATGATTTGGTGCTCTTGAGCTTTTCTAAAGCCATTAGAAAGACTCATAGTAGCCGGATTAGCAGTAAATTTTCCATATGATTTAGAATTACCATCATATTGAACATTTTCATCTTTATAGTCAAGATTCCACTTATCCATAAACTGAAAGCTTACAAAAAGGTTTGTTAAAACTGTAACATCAAGTCCAACAACATAATTTAAAAAGCTAGCTTTTTGATTTGTAAAAGCACCATCAAAATCGCCATAAGCAAGCTTACCGAGATCTACTACAGGCTGAAGAGTGTCTTTATCATAAACAATTTCACTACGAAGGATAACAGGAGCATAGCTATTATCTATAGCATAATCAAATGATGTACCAAAAGTATTTATACGATGTTGGCTTTCAGTAAAAACCATTGTGGCAGGACCATTTACAGAATAATTATAAGCAGTACCATCAGCATTTAATAAATTCATAGTACTAGTCTTATAAGCACCCGTTCCAGGTGCAGCAGGTGCACCGTTCGCAGCAAACTCTCCAACTGTTCTATTTGCAGTTAATGTCCCACCATTAGTACCTTCCCAAGATACATCTATAACAGGATTATTATCATAGTGATAGAAATAATTAAGTGTATAGTTCAAACCTATGCTTGTTGTACCGGCATATTTAAAACCAAGGTTTCCTTCAGCAACTGTGTTATCTGCATGTGCTTTTACATGCTTTGTTTTCAGCCCAACAAATGCATCAAAAGTTGCAAAAGTTGCATCACCCATATAATCAAACATAGTTGTAGGGCTACTTGTATTTAATGACACACCCATTAAATTGGTTTTAGCACCAATGCCCGGGCCACCCGTTGCCTGAGGGTTAGTTTGTGAATTGTTAACAATTCCTGATAACATCATATTCCCTGTAACACCAGAAGGGAAAGATCCCGGTATGTATCCTGAACCATTAGCAATTGTACTTCCTAAAAATTGACTGACATCAGGTTTTCCAGCAGCAGGGTTTGAACCATCAAAGCCTGTAAACTGAGAAACAGTCATACCATTAAATAATTGTAAAATATTAGCATTAGTATAACTTGTTCCATATGCTGCATTTGTAGAAGCAACCATACTTGGCAAAAGTTGACCGAATCCTTGCGTAAATGCACCCGAGACCATGCCCAACTCAGGTCCAATGTTTAAAAAGCCATTTTTTTGACCAAACATAGTTTCCATACCTAGAGGTACAAATTCTTGCCCCTGATCTCCTGTTTTTGTATTGTAGAGACCTGGAATTTGGTTTGTCACTTCAACTTGTGGCACATAAACAACTTGTAATGAATCAGTGTCACCTATAGCATATTCACCCGTAATCATCCAAAGTGGGATACGGCTGTCTGACATTGCATCTTGACCCCAGTGACGAAAATCTGTCGGGTTAATGATATCAAGAAACTTAACACCATCAGCCTTTCCCCATACAACTTGTTGCTTACCAATTCTCCAGCTCATGTTGCCGGCTGCAGTATCTACATATAGTTCACGTAACCAATCAAACTGGCTATTTTTACGAGTAAAATCATAACCATCTATTTGATTTCCGTCTTTATTTATTTGCAATCCAGCATGCCAGCTAGTTTCATCACCAATTTCTTGATTTAGAAAAAGTTTTGCAGTGATTTCTGAACGATACAGCTCTCCTCCATCATGCTTTTGAGCAATATTTTGGCTGTCTCTTTTAGGATTATGCGTTGATCCGGTATCAGTAAAAACTCCAATTTTAGTCATAACTTCGCCACCGGTCTCTACAGCCCAAGTATATCTATCTAACCATGAAAAATCGTCATTTTCTTCCTCTGCACTTAAAAGAGAAGGTATGGAAAGCATACTAAGGGCTACTATCGATAATGCAATTTTCTTCATTTTCATTTTAAAACCTTATTGTTTAATTTTCGTTAATGTTGCTTCAGACCAAAGCGTTCTTTTTAGATTACTATTAAACTTAGTAACTTTTTTAGGAATATAAGCCAATGTTTCATGATTAGTATCTATTGTTTTAGCATACCAGGTGAACCAACGAAGTGCACGAGGATCTTTTTCACCCTCTATTGGTTTCCAGTTTTTTTCTAAAACTTTAACCAATTTGCCATTTTTGTAGTATTGAGTTAATAGATCTGAATAAGTTTTAGTATCTACATAAGTTATACGATAGTCATACCACCAACTTGGAAACTTTGTTGTGCTTTTTACTTTATAAACTTGAGCAGATTTATAATCATCGCTTGCAGCAGGAAGATTTTTAGTTGTACGAGTTTGCTCTGACGCTGGAATCACCATAGTATGGATAGTCTTACCAAAAGTCTCTATGCCTAACAGTTCATGCTTTTCATGCATAGGCTTACGAAGAGTAACGTCACCAAATGTAAAGTCTGTTCCACCCCAAGCATCATCATGTGCCGGCTGTGCAAAACGACGAATTTTACGAAGTGCTGGTAGCCAAACAAGGTATTCTTGAGAACGAGCATCATCTTTAAAATCTGTAATAAGCATACCTGTTCCCTTCATTTTTCCTGAACGGAAAATTGCAAGATCTTTTGCTTTTATGTTTGCATCACCACCATAATCATTATTTAAGTAGCGTTCAAGAGTATCTGTTAAAGGTTTTTCGCCTTCTGACTTTTTAACCAAAACAGTAATTATACGTCTATTTTTTTCTATAGAATAATTTTTAAATGCATAAAAATGATTCACAAAATAAACGTTTTCCATTACAGCCTTACCATCTTTGAGTGTTGCCTTAGGATAAGCAAGATCTGTAGGTACGCCAGCATACAACCCAGTGGTTAGGAACATTGAAAGTGCACCTACAACCATCATTTTAGTTTTAACGTTATTCATATTTACTCCTTATTTCGCTTTGACTTAAATTAAGAATAAAGTGTAGGTGCCAACTAAAACACACTAAAAATATCTTTGGATGAGCAAAACTTAGAGATGATTCTAGTATAACTAAATTAAATATTTTCTTAAAGCATAGAATAAGTAATTATTATTTTTCCTAAAGTAACAATTAAGTACTTATTAATCTAAATGCACACAATAATCATTAGAGGATTTAAAGTACAACTTACATTATTATGTAAAATAAATTATCACATAATCGCATTAAAATCTAATCATAAAAATTTAAAATTTAAGTTACATTTAAAGAAATATGGCGTATAATTTTCCCAAGCTAAAATAGCTTAACAATAAATTTTTATTAAGGATAAATTATGGCAGAGAACAAAAAGGGTTTAGTAGATATAGCAGAGTCACAATTGGATGCAACAGCAGATACTATAGTTAAGGCACTTACAACACTTGATACTCAAATTGATTCAGCTCGTGAAATTGGGTCAGATAAAGCAAAAGTAATCATCAAAGGTTTTGGTGGCGATAATAAAATGGCTGAGTTAATTGAAAAATTAGCTGGATATATGGGTGAAGCTGCCGGTGCAGGTGTAGCCGTTGGTGCAGTTCCTATGATAGTTATGGCTGGTGCAGCAAAAGGTATTTACAAAAAAATTACTGATTAATTTTTTACTTCTCAAAGCAAAAATTGCTTTGAGATTTCTTCTATTTCTTAATTTCTTACAATCCTCCGTATTTTTACAATTTTAATAAATAATTATTTAATATCTTTCTATTTTATTAGATTTGGAAAAAACTTTTTACTTATATAATAAATTTTACATCCAAGACAATAATTAAAAAAAGCATCCAAAAAAGAGCAAGATAAAAAAGTAACCAATACAAATAATGACAATATATAAAAATCAAATAAAGATGTAACAATCAATAAAAAAATAAATAGTAATCCGAAATATGTAGCTAATCTTTTTGCAGCACCATCACAATATTTATTTTTTATTCTAAATAATTTTTTTATAAATAAAGCCAACATGGCTATAGGAGAATATTCCTTTTTAAAAAATAATTTATTGACAAAGTCTAAAAATAAAAAATACAAAATAAAAATGTTTAAACTAACAGCATATGTAATAACTAAGCTCGCAACAATAAAAGAACTAATTCTAGATATATTAGAATCAACTTGTTCAAAATTAAGAGGACAAGAATAAGACATCCATTCACCTTCGGTATAATATAAACCAAATTTTAGTACTATAACCTTAAACCTCTTTATTATTTAGTTATTTTAACCCGAATTATGCAGTAAGTATTTCTAAAAATCATTTATGCTTGTGCTTAATGGGTGTTTAGTCAAAATCTATGAACTATAATTCAAAAAATGAAGCAGTCTTGAGCTTTCTTACATCATAACTTTTTTGACGTAAGCGATATCTTTTATTGTAGTTATCGATTGAGTCGTCTTATTCATTATAAAGTTCCTTAGAAATTTTTGTAAACATTTCTAAGTTATCAAAGAAAATGTCAACTAGGGTCGGATCAAAATGTTTACCTCTTTCGGACCTTATCAGTTCAATGATTTGATCCATTGGCCAAGATTTTTTATAAACTCTTTCGCAATTCAATGCATCAAACACATCAGCAAGTGCAGTTATTCTTCCATAAATATGAATATCATTTTTTGAGAGTCCACGAGGATAACCAGTACCATCCCATTTTTCGTGATGTTCATAGGCAATTATTGCAGCAGCTTTGAGCATAGGTCGCTCTGAATTTTTTAGCATATGAAAGCCGATATTCACATGCCCTTTCATTATTTCGTACTCTTCATCATTCAATTTTCCGGGTTTCAGTAAGATTGCATCCGAGATGCCGATCTTGCCAATATCATGAATGGGAGATGCTGTATAGAGATGTGTTATCTCTTCTTCATTAAGTCCATAAAGCTGAGCTAAGAGCTTGGAATATTCTGCGACACGGCGAACATGATTCCCAACCTCTTGCGATCTAGTCTCGCCTACTTCACCTAAAAGATAGAGCATCTCATGTTGGGTACGCCAAATCTCTTCATTAAGATTAAAAAGTTCCGTCACATCATGTCTAATACTGATAAACTCTTCAATGTTTCCATGTTCATCCAAAATCGCTTTGATAGTGGCATCTGTAATATAATATTCTCCACCCTTCTTCTTATTTTTAATACTGCCTCGCCATACTTTTTTCTCTAATATAGTTTTCCAAAGCTTCTCATAAACTGTAGTGGGCACATCCGGATGCTTTACAATATTATGTTTTTTACCGATAAGTTGTTCTTTTGTATATCCACTTATCTTACAAAAGGCATCGTTAACATAAGTGATGTTCCCATCTATATCGGTTTTTGAAACAATAGTGGAGAGATCTACTATCTCCCTATACTGCTCTAAAAGTACTGACTGATGAATAAGTTTTTTTTCAGTCTCTATCGTCATTGCATGAACAAGTTTTGCGTTGTAAATGTTGTCAACAATCTCATAAAGTACAGTAGCCAGTTTTTCAAATGTTATTGGTTTTGGAATAAAACTGGTTACTCCGATATTTATGAGTTTCAGTAGATAATCACTATCTTCATAGGCTGATGTTATGATTATATGCTGAGACTTATCAATCTCTTTTATCTTGCGGGTCATATCAAGGCCATCCATTATTGGCATTAGAATATCACTTATAATGATGTCAAATAAATTATTATTAAACTTTTCAAGACCTTCTTCTCCATTTTTAGCTAATGTGACAGAAGAAAATATTTCTGAGAGTAGCTGTCCAGTGGAGATGCGAAGACTTTCTTTATCTTCAACATACAAAACATGCATGTTCTTTGAGTGTTTTAGAAGATTTTTAAGAAGTTCTGAAAAATTGAAATCAGACATACCCTCCCCCTTTTTTTATGTGTTAGTGTTTAGACATTATATATCAATAAAGAATTATATACAAACATCATTATAAAATAATATAAAATCCCTTGAAAGTTTAGAATGGAAGTTTTTTAGATTCTAGTTCAAGCATAAAACATGCTCCGCCAGTCCGATTACTGACATAAATCTTCCCCTTAAGATGTTCCTCGATAATAATTTTTGACATATAAAGTCCTAGCCCAGTTCCATTCTTTTCATCTTTGGTGGAGAAGTAAGGATCAAATATTTTTTCTATTATATCATCTGCAATTCCTCCGCCATTATCGCAGATTTCTATACTTGTCTTATTTTCATCATTCTTCGTTGTAATTGTAATTTTTGGATTTTTAATCTTCCTTTCATTAAAATGATCTTGGGCATTTTTTAAAATATTTAAAATCACTTGTACACATTCATTTTCATATAGATTGAGCTCTATTTCAGTATGATAATTTTCTACCACTTCAATACCATCATATTCTAGCGAAGGTTTAATAATAGAGAGGGACTTACTAATAGGCTGATTAATTGAAACAAGGGTGTGCATTTTATTTGGTTTATAAAAACTTCTAAAATCATCAAGAGTCATTTTTAAATCTTTTACATACATATCAATATCATCAATGTATGAGCCAAGACTTTCTCTTTGGGCTAGATTGTAATTCCCCATTTCTAATTTTATTTTCAAAGTGATGGCGACTGAAGCTATGGCTGATAAAGGCTGTAACCATTGGTGAGCTATCATACTAAGTAACTCGCCCATTTGGGATAAACGAGCTTGAACAATAGATATTCTTTGCTGTCTTTCTTCATTCTTTTGAAACTGCACGACAGCTTTTAGTAAAAGTGTCATGAGAATAGTAATAATCAATAAAATAATAGCTGTCACTCCCACAATAGTATACAGTGCATTATTTTTAGTTTCAATAGCATTTGCAAGAAAATAATTTGCTTTCTTTTGGGCAAAATTAATTAAACCTATAACAAGCATATTTAATTTTTCCACATGAACTGCGCCTTTGTGTTTTGTTATATAAGCAGCTTCATCTTTCTTGCCATTTTTCATAAGTAAGAATACCTCATCTCGAATTATTTTCCAACCTATAAATGCATCACGAACCTCTTTGACTCTCTTTTTATCTCCTAAAAATTTCTCAAAGATAATATCAAACTCTTTATTAATAATAGTCTCAGAAATATTTATTTTTTTTAAAGCTACTTGAATATCTTCATCGTTTTTCGCCAACACTACATCTTTCATATATCTATGCATTGATATAAAATTTGCCTCAATTGTTTTCGTAGCATTTGTTACCATGAATGGATGATTATAAAGATTTTGAGTTTGATTCGACAGGGATATCATATTATAAATTGCAAAAATACTCAAAAACGATACCAATAAGACTATTGCTCCAAAACTTAAATAAATCTTTCTTTTGATGTTCATTTGTAAGGCGATGTCTGACATGTATTCCTCTTTAGAATCTATTTTTTTATTTGATATCAGGAATAAAGTATATCATAATAACACTGCAAAAGTTAAAAAAAAAGATTAAGTATAAAAATGTATCATAAGTGTCAGTTATTTTGGTATTCTTCTATAATTGCACGATTACGAGGAATATGCATGAAACATAATGTAAATTCGCGAACAAAACTTTCCAATCATAAAACAGTCATTTTGCTTATTGTACTATTTTCATTACTGATTATTATTTTAGCGTGGAGTGCTGCTAAATATTATGTGCAGAACCTTGCTATGGAACATTATCAATTACATGTCAATGAAAACATCGATCAGATAGAAAAGCGGATGTTAAACTATGCAAATGTTTTACGCAGTGGTATAGCATTATTTCAAGCTAGTACCAAGGTGACACGTGATGATTGGCATTACTTTGTGGATACTCTTGAGTTGAAAAAATATTATCCCGGTCTACAAGGGATAGGCTACAGTGTGATGCTTCTTCCGACAGAAGTAAATGCTTTGGAGAAAAAAATACGTGCTGAAGGTCATCCAACATTTACCCTGACTCCAAAAGGTAAACGAAACCAATACTCTAGCATCATTTATCTCGAACCAATGGATAAGCGAAATCTTAAAACAATAGGATACGATATGTATTCCGAACCTACTCGTAGAAGCGCCATGCAAAGAGCACGAGATACTGGAACAGCATCAGTATCAGGACGCGTAACACTCAAACAGGAAATCGATTCAGATATTCAACAGGGGATATTGATGTACCTCCCCTTGTATAAAAGGGGAAGGTACATTGACACAATACAGCAGCGTAAAGATGCACTATTAGGATTTGTTTACAGTCCTTTTAGAATGAATGATCTTATGAAGCACATTGTATTAAAAAGCTCAATTATTGATTTTGAAATCTATGATAGCGAAAAAATGACTAGGAATCACCTTCTTTATCAGTCCTTTCAATCATCTAACTATCTCCCAAAATTCCGTAGTCGAAAAACACTCATCATTGGCGGTCATCTATGGAATATCAGCTTTTCAAGCACACCAGAGTTCGATGCAAAAATTAACGATACTTATCCTCAACTTCTCGCAGCAGGTGGGCTGATTGTTTATTTTTTCTTACTCTACATTATTCTAAATCTTGCGAAGAGTAAGCGTGTGATTCAGGAAAAGAGTACAGCATTAGAATATGAAAAAAACAGGGCGCAGCACTATCTAGATATCGCCGGCACCATGATTTTGGTACTTGATAATGACAATAATCTCCTTTTAATCAACAAACGAGGATGTGAAATCATGGGCTATACAGCCGATGAAATGATTGGAAAAAATTGGATAAAGAATTTTTTACCTGCGCGTTTTCGTATACAAGTCGAGATTGTAAGCTATGGAATAAAAGAAAAGGATTCTTTTAAACATTTTGAAAATACTGTTTTGACCAAAAATGGTACAGAAAGACTTCTTTCATGGATAAACACACCCTTATTTGATGATAAAGGCATATGCATAGGTATTTTAACATCGGGGGAAGATGTCACTGAGATACGTTTGGCTGAAAAACGGATAAAAGAGAGTGAACAGCGTCTGCAGACCATCATACAAACAGAACCTGAATGTGTCAAAGTCATTGACAAAAATGCAAAACTACTAGAGATGAACACTGCTGGACTTGCTATGCTTGAAGCAAACACATTAGAGGAAGCGCAAGCTCTATCTTTAGTAGATTATCTTCTTCCAAAGGGACGAGCATCATTTATTGCTCTGCACAAGAAGGTTATGCAGGGTGAAAGCGGCACACTGGAGTTCGAGGTTAGAGGGCTCAGAGGAACGCGCCGCTGGCTTGAAACACATGCTGCTCCCATGCGCGATGAGGATGGAAATGTGATAGCCTTACTGGGTGTTACTAGAGATATTACAGAAAGTAAAAATGCAAAAACACTGCTAGAGCAAAGTGAACAATTCTATCGCACAATTTTTGCAACAGTACATGAAGCAATCTTTATCTTGAAGGACAACATAGTCGTTGATTGTAATGACATGGCACTTAAACTATTTGAGAGCAAAAAAGAAAATCTTATAGGCAGTTCTATTCAAAATGCAAATCGAAGTATCATGTGTAATCAATATAGTTTCGACAAATATTTGGAAATCTCTTCAACAGATTCACATGTAGAGGTGAGATGCTCCGTAGTTTTGAATGGAAATACAAAAGAAACAAAAGTAATAGAACTTGCTATTAGCAGTTTTGTCGGTAAACATAATAAACAAATATTAATCGCACGGGACATCACCAAACAGCTTGAGAACGACAAACATGCTATTATATATTCACGTCAGGCACAGATGGGTGAAATGATATCTATGATTGCGCACCAATGGCGTCAGCCGCTTGCCGTTGTCAATAGTATTACGGCACAAGTGCGAATACGTGAGCTTATGAAAGAAGAACAAAATTCATTTCTCTTTGATAAGATGACAGACATTGAGGATCAAATCCTTCATCTTTCTCAAACAATTACTGATTTTAAAGATTTCCATAATTCTCATAAGCCCAAAGAACTTATACAACTAAGCCAGACAGTACACAATACCTTGAGTTTTATGGATCATATTATAAAAAGTAATGGAATTGATATAAATATAATTATAAACAAAGATTCTAAGCTTTTTCTCTATAGCAATGAAATACGCCAAGTCATCATAACACTGCTAAAAAACTCTTTAGATGCATTTAAAGAAAAAGAAATTACTGACTGCAAGGTTATTATCAGTTTAGATCAGAATGACAAGTATGCAATACTCTCAATCAGTGATAACGCCGGAGGAATTTCAAGTTCGGTTATTCAAAATATTTTCCTTCCTTACTTTACGACAAAAAATGCCAACAACGGCACAGGACTTGGTCTACATATATGTAAAATGCTTATTGAAAATCAGATTAATGGATTAATTGAGGTAAGTAGCCAAGATCAAAATACTACTTTTATTATCAAAATACCACTGAGCACAATAGAAGAATGAGATTCAAAAAAATTTGCCAGTTCAATCAGTAACCTATTGTAGGGGTGTGTTGAAAAAGTGAGTGATAATTTTGGCGCTTTTTTTCTGTTTAGCTTCGGTGGTGTGGGATTTGTGGCGGTTTTTTGGTTGCTGTTGTAAAAAGGTTAATGTTCAATTATTTTCACCATAGTTCAGTTTGTGTCTATTTCTTCCTCGTTTACTAGAAAATATATCCTATTTAAACTTACTCTATCTACGCTGTAGCCTATTGTTTAGAATTTTTTATGTTGGAAAATAGTTTGGAAAAAAGCAGCTTGATTATTTGAAGTGAAGTTGTTGTAAAGTTGTGCAATGTAACCTATGCAATGTAACCAATGTAACTTTTGCAATGTAACCTGTGTATGCAAAAGTTACTAACATTTTAAGAGCAAAAAAAAATATTATTTTTAATCATTTTTAGGGTTAGTCAAAAATGGGCCTAAAATCTCTTCCGATAATCCATATATTGTGTATGCTCTCCAGTTTTTACCATCTCGAGTGCATCTAACTAAGTACTCATTATTATAGTTTAGATTTTTTTTATATTTAAATTCACCGCAGCCTCTAATATTGTTTTTTACTAATGTCCTGCTTATTTGTATATTACTAGAATCACTCCATTTTTCTTCAAATTTATCTTCTTTAGCATCAATACATCCTGATGAAATAAAGATTGATAATAGTAATAATATAGGTGTTATTTTTTGACTCATTATTATCCTTTAATTTTATTTAGTCCAAACTTCAATATTAAACTTCTTAGCAACTTTTTTTAATCTATTTAAATAGATATATTCTTTAGGTGATTCAATTATTAAATATATACCAGCTTTTTTGCCAGTCATTAGCGAATAATAAAGAGACTGACCAATAGCCTCAGTCCATTTTTTTGCAAAGTCAACTTCTATCGCATATTCTGATGTGAGACAATCTACTCTCGAATTATCTTTTAGTCTATACTCTTGTATACCTCTCATTTCTTTACAAAATTGTTGTTGATAGTATTTTTCTTTATGCAAATGTTTAGCCTCCAAAGAAAAAGTAAGTAAGACAAATATTACGAATATTTTCATCGTCACCTCTGTATACTTAGTGTTTTCATACCGATAAGATGAAATGGTATTTGCGTTTCTTTTGGATCATAAAGTTTATTGGAGTATTTCTTATTATCACTAATTATTGTAACAGTATTGTTAATATTAAATTCTAGTCTTTTAACTAATAATTGTCCATCCAGCTGAATAGCATAAATACCATCAACTTTGTTAGTTTTTGATTCATCGACAACAATAAAATCTCCATTATACAAAGTAGGTTCCATGCTATCTCCATCTATCTCAATAATTTTTATTTTTTGAATATCTGGATTGGTTCTGAAAAATGATTTATCTAAAACAATTTTATCTATGACTTCTACTTCATAGTTATAGATTCCTTCTCCAGCCCCTGCTCTTACATTTAGCAGGTCTATCTCATAGCCATGATTATTTGATGGTTTTGGAAAAGATTCAAGATTTTTTTTGTCTTCTAAAAGCATTTCGCCTCTACCTGTTAAGAGCCACCAGCCACTAAAGTGGAAGTTTTCTTCTAAAAAAATAGCCTCTTCTGGTTTTAATGCCTTTACTTTGCCTCTTTCAAGGTCTTTTATTCTTGATATAGGAAAATTTGTTTTTTCTGAAAATTCTTCCTGAGAGCCTATTTTTAGGAATTCTCTTACTTTTTTTATTCTATTTTTTAGCATATTTCCTCATTTTTAGAAAACTTTCTCCTCTAACTATTGACATTAGAGGATAAATTCCACTATAATTTCCCTATGTGTTGCATTTGACACATTATATCAAACAAAAACTTTAAGTAAAAGTTTAAGTTTGCGTTCTTTAAATTGCTACTGTTAATGTTTACTCTTAAAGTTAAAAGGATATTTATGAAATTTAATGAAAAATTAAATTATCTAATGGGTGCTATTTTTGAGCGTGAGGCTTCAGCAAAGAGAAAAGCTATAAATTCAATGGGTAGTGTGAGGGAAAATGATTCATGTTCTAGCGTGTTGGATATTTTTTTTAAGAATCCTAATAAGTACAAAGGTCGTTATTATAAGTCATTTGCTGAGAAGATGGAAGAGAGAGAAAGCAATAGAAGAACAACTGGAAAACTATAAGTTTTTCCAGTCTTCTTTTAACTTTTTTTCATACTTTGTTCCTTTTTTATATAAAGGATGTGATTCACTAAGCTTACCAGCATGAGCTAATGGAGACTCCAATCTATCTAGTTCGCACTCTAGTACACTAATATCATTACGTGCATCTAATAGTTCTTCAAAAAGATATTGATTTTGTCTTTTTAATTTTTCTATCTCTAATTCTATATCCATCTTTAAGTCTCCTTGTGTGTTGTTTTGTTTTTGGTCAAATGATTTTAGCACATGGGGACTTAACGGTGTGTATTTGTGTTTTTATAAACCAATCAAGAGAGTAAACATTAACAATGGCAATTGTAATTTCAGACGGAAATCACGCAAACGAAGAGTATCAGCTTCTCTCGCCGTTCAAACATACACCCAGAAGTAGGACTGTGATATATGGGGCAAGTATTTAATATAAATCTTTACATGTAGAGATTTTAGTAAATATAAAGGAGTACAAATGGGAAATCTAAAAGGGCTTGTTTTGAAGATGGCGATTCAGCTTGGAGCTTTAAAGCTAGAGGCAGAGAAGTATAAAAAAGCATATGAAAAAGAAAGAGCAGAGAATGTGTTTTTGAAAGAACGGCTACAGGTTCAAATTCCGTTTGAGGCTAGAGGATGAAAAAGTATCTTCAAGCATTTGAATTAAATATAAAAATAAAAAAAGTTGAGATTAGAAAGCTTACAGCACGTGCAAGGTTACATCAAAATGAAACACCATCTAATTACTTATTTTATTATGGATGGCTGAGAGCATGGCAAAAGTATTTATATAAATTAGTTGATAATCCTTGGGATAGAAAATAATGGAACGAATCCTACAAATAGCAGCTGTCTCTGCATCACAGATGGCGCTTATATTTTTAAAACATGTGACTGTAAGAGTGATTGTTGCCAAGCAGGTTAAGAAGGCTATGTTTCTTACACTTCTTATGCAATTGGCTTGGCTTATAAGCAGTGCTATTGGTATCAATGCACTTTTAGCTCACAACTATATCGTAGTTGCTTTTTATTTGGCAGCTGGAGTGGTTGGGACTTATTTGAATTTTAAGATAAAGGTTTGAGTAAGTATTTTAGCAGGTCTCAAGGGGTAGCAAATCCCTTGAGCCGTAGGTTATTTTATCAAAGCAAAAGTAATATAGATAATTGCTATGACTAGATAGCCTACTGTGTGAGCATCAAATGTTGGTAGCATCGGATAAACCTTGTAATAATCTAACCCCATAACCCAGCCATCTAAAAATAGACCAAAAAAAAAGCCCCACCACTCATAAAGAGTGATGAGGCAATATTACAAGTCCTTGCTACCAACAAGACTTCACACACAAAGAGCTACCTTTGATGTAGAAATTATAGCAGAATTATATAAATATGTGTCGTATATGATACATAAAGTAATAAATATTTATATCAAAGCTCTTAACTAAGGGCTTTGATATGGGTATTTGTAAACATTATCCAGATAGGAGGAGAAAGTATGAGTATAGAAATAAATGACCCATCTCTTTTGCGGAAGAGGTTTACTGATAGTGGTCGCAGTGTTGCAAAATACGCTACTGCTAAAGGTTTTAAAGAGACCGCATTAAATAGGGTACTTGATGGTACAACAAACGGCAGCAGAGCAAGAAAAGAAGGAGAGACTCGCAGGGTTATATGCCATCTTAGAACTGACGGGATATGGATAGGGAAACTTCCTTGGGATAAACCTAAACCCAAGGAGGTAGTATGATATGCAATTTACAAGTAAAAAGCTTGAAAAATTACTAGGTGTATCTCATGTCGCTCTTGTGAAATCTTTAAAAGGCATTGACTACGGACTAAAAGAAGTCGAAGGCTCAACTAAAAAAGTAAAGCACTATAAGCTAACTGATTTACCCCAGAGATACAGAGACAAACTCAAAGAACAAGGTATTGAGAGTTCATCATCAGCTGATGACAAAAAATCCACTCACATTTCACAAGCAAATTTCACAAATGTTTATCTTTTAGCACCTCCTGAGAAACAAAAAGTCGCTGTTTTAAAATGCAAACTCATTGAGTTTTACATGAAAAAAGATAGCAGCTTAAACACTCAAAAATGGTTAGATAAAACTTTGAGACAATCGCTTGATTTTGATGAGCTTGAAAGTGTGAGTTTAAAGCAGCTGTATGACTGGAGAGCGAAATACCTTGAAGCTAAAGCAAAAGGTATAAATGTTGTAGAGGCTTTTATAGATACACGTGGTGCTAAAAGTGGTGTAAAAGCTTTGACTCAAGAGCAAAAAGATACGGCAGAGCGATACTTCGTAAAAACAAGCCGACCTATGATTAGTGAAATACATAGAAATATGTGTCATACCTTCGGCGATATCATGCCATCTTATGACGTCTTAAACAGCTATTGGCATGAGTGGAAACTTCTCAACCCTGTTTTATACGCTTTTAGCCGTTCACCGGATGGAGCAAAAAATAAGTTTTTGAGTGCATATGGAAGTGAAAGCGAAAAAGCAAAGTATAAAAATCACTACTGGGAACTTGACTCTACACCTGCCGATGTGATGTGTTCAGACGGTAAGAGATATGCGGTTTTGTGCGCCATAGATGTCGATACGAGAAGACCGGTATTTCATGTGAGTGAAACAAGCAGCAGTTACTCTATATCCCAACTTCTCAGAAAAGGCATCATCAAGTTTGGGATACCTGAAAATGTGGTCATCGACAACGGTAAAGACTACACTTCAAAACATTTTGAGAGTGTGTGCTTAAACCTTGACATAAATATGCTGATAGTGCCTCCCTTTAGCGGTGAAAGTAAGCCGCATGTTGAGAGGATATTTGGAACTCAAAGCAGAGAACTGTTTGAACAACTCCCTGGCTATATCGGACACAATGTCGCTCAAAAATCGGAACTGCAAGCAAAAAAAAGTTTTCAACACAAGACAGAGTCAAAACAAAAATGGCTTGAGAAGAAAAAAACAAGAAGCGATGAAGAAAACAATGTCTGGTGTGATGCATGGAAGATAAAAAAAGAAAATATTGGACTGAAGCTCACTGTGCTTTTAACTCCTGACGAGTTGCAAAGCACCATAGACCGATGGGTTGAGAGGATATACGAACAAAGAGTACACAAAGGCATCAAAACTACACCGATAAGCAAGTGGAATAATAACGAATCACCCGTACAAACTATACCGGATATAAGAATGCTTGACCTGCTATTGGGCGAAAGCTTTGATAGAAAGGTTGGTAAAAAGGGAATTAGCTTTGATGGATGTAATTATATACATGAAGAGCTGATTGATTATAGCGGTCATTATGTACATGTGATGGTTCCTGATGATATGGGAAAAATCCTTGTTTACAACTCAAAGATGGAATTTGTCTGTATAGCTGAAGATACAGAGCACATGGGAGAGAGTAGATATGTCGCTAAAAAAGCGCGTAAAAAATCACTCGCACTCTTTAGACAGATGGACAAGATTGTAAAAGAGGCAGAGAGCATACAAGATGCTTCTATACTCGACAGAATAGAGGCAGTAAGCGACATTGTAGAGAGCAAAACTTATGCAGTCACCAAACACACTGAGGCAGTTGATAGGCTCATCCGAACCGGAAAAGAGTTAGAAGCCATAGATGCAAAAGCATTAGAAGATTCAAACCGTTATGACTTTACTAAAAAAGACGAGGAAGGGCTTCCTCCTAAAGTACTCGCAAATGGTAGACCTCCATTTGAAAGTTTTAGCGAACGCTTTATCTGGGTACTTGAACACCCTGAACAAAAGAATGAAAAAGATAAAAAGCTCGAAGAAAAACATCCAGAGATTTATGAGATGGCTTACACTGAATATCTGAGGCGAAAAGCTGGGTAGTGTCAAAAAGATTTACAGATAAGAGATTCCCCCTCTCTTATCAATTAAGTCTTTATAGGAAAAGACTAATTTAACTAAGGATAAGAGAATGAGAGAGGAATTCATTGTGACGAAGAATTATAGCCAATTATATGAAGCTATACAAAGTTTGAAGAACTTACCAAGAACGGCACCAAAAATGGGACTTGGCTATGGACACTTTGGACTCGGAAAAACATTTGCACTTGAAAAGTTGGCAGCTCAAGAAAATGCAATACTTTTAAGAGCTGCTCAAACATGGAGTAAAACAAGTGTTCTAACCGAGCTTTGTGAAGAGCTTGGAGTAGATACAACAGGACACTCTCCAGTTAAATATAGGAGAGTGCTTGAGTCTTTGATTGCAGGACCTAAAATCATTATTGTTGATGAGATAGACGCCCTACTCCGGTCTACAAAGTTTGAAGTCTTAGAGATGTTTAGAGACTTTCATGATGAAACTGGAATCGTTTTGTTTTTTACAGGCATGGAAGAGGCAAACCGTAAACTTAAAAAGCATAAACATTTTTACTCTCGTATTGTTGAGTTTGTTGAATTTCATATCATACACAAGATTGACATAGAAGCATTTTGCAGCCTAAGCGATGTTCATATAGAAAATGAGGTGATTGATTACTTTCATAAAAAGTTTCCAAATCTTAGGCAAATAAAGGTGATGCTGCTGCGACTTGAGAGGTATTGTGAAACAAATGATATTGATATAGTTGACATGAAAACTTTTAAAATGAGTGGAGCTGAGTATGGCGACAGGAAATAAAAATAGCACGATAATCCCACAGACTCTACGTCAAAAAGTTTGGAATTATATACGTAGAAATAGGAATTTTGTTATTGGTAATGTTATGGCGATAACTGGAATCAAGTATGGAAATTTAAGAGATATGCTAAAGACCTATGAGCTTGCAGGATACATAGAAGCAATAAGTAAAAGTAAACCTCTAACATCAAATAGATATACGCTTATAAAATGTACTGGTGTTAGAGTACCTATACACGACAAAAGAAAAGAACTACTTTATGATCCCAACTTAGATATTGAAGTTGAAATCAAAAGAACCCCATCTATACTCAAAATCTTAAGTTTTATGGACAAAAGTCCTATCAGCAAAGAAGAGATAAACAAATCTACAATGCTAGCACATGCAACGAATGTTAAGTGCTATGCCAAACTCAAAGAGCTTAACATGATCACAAGAATATCACCAATACAAAAAAATAGTAATGGACATGTATTATTTAATGTTGACCTAACAGAGATAGAAGAGTTCAAAAAGAAAGTGGCGAATAGAGAGATAGATATTAAAGCCATTTTTTAAAAGGAAGGGAATGTCAAAAGCTCTACTTGAAAAAGCTTGTAAGCATTATAAAAGTCAAAGGATAGTTGGAAACAAGATAGGAAAAAGTGCAGCAACTGTGAATTTACTTTTAAAAGGCACTTATCCCAAACCAGAAAAAATACTTAAAACAGTGAGCGAAGTGTTCGCTGACTTGAACGCTACCGAGGTAGAGTGTCCATATCTTGGTGTCATACATGCGGATGTCTGTAATCGGTATAAACAATGGGCTGAGCAAGACAAGATTCATAAAGACAGATTGTATATGCAAGTTAAAGAGCATTGTGAAAACTGTATTAGGAGCAGATGATGAATGAGTGGAGTTTGGTGTTAGCAATAGCAGCATTTATATTGGGTTGGATAGGCAGCGAAGCATATAATTTTTATAAAAATTCAAAGAAAAAAAGATGGCATTAGATTTACCCTCAAGCAAGGAGGACATGTGAGCGAGCTATGCGATACCAAAGAGATGGTTGAGAGACTAAAAGACGTCATCTCAAAACCACTTGGTGAACAAAAAGTATATGACAAACATGTTGCTTGGGTTCTTGGTGTAAGTCAAATGAACTTAGCAACAATGAAAAAACGAAATGCTCCACCTCTTGAAGAGATATTGCTGTTTTGTAGCAGGTGTGGGCTTGACCCAATGAAGATAGTTATGAAGTGTTCCTAGAGTGTATATATTTGATTATTTGAAATATACACTTTATGGAGTTCTCCGAAAAATTCCACAGCTCGGGACGCTGAGCGAAAAAGGTAAATGTTATGGCATTTAAGATTGTTAAAAAAGTAAAGAAAAATAAGCTTGCCGTATGCAGCAAATACGGCTATGTTTCTTGGGTAAAGGTGTAAAAATGCCTAGAGTAGATGAAAATGATCTCTGGCTTAACAAAAAAGGTGAAGGTGTTCATCCTGATCTCATTAGAGCAGATGAAAAGTTAAAAGATGAGTTGGTTGAAAAGCTAATCAAAACAGCTACAGAGTTAAACGCACTTTTAAACAGGTTTAAAAAAGATGCGTTTGGTGATACAAGCGATTACTTTGAATTGTTGCTGCAAAACTACGGTTTGGATGCAAAAAAGAACTCTAAAAAAGGAAACATAACTTTAGAGAATTTCTCCGGAACTTATAAAGTTCAAATCTCAAATGCCGACAGCATCAACTTTGATGAGAAGCTGCAGATTGCAAAACTAAAAATAGATGAATGTCTGCATGAGCTGACAATAGGTTCCTCTCCAGAGATAAAAACTCTCATAACCAAAGCATTCGAGGTTGATAAAAAAGGCGAGGTAAATGCTAAAAAAATTCTGGCACTAAAAGCTTATGACATTTCACATACAAAGTGGAGAGAAGCTATGAGCATCATCGATGAGAGCGTTGAGATAATCGGTTCTAAGGCGTATATACGTTTTTATACAAGAGATGATGTAGACAAACCGTATAAGCTAATCAATCTTGATATTGCAGGGGCTTAAAAATGATAGCTAGTCATTTCTTTAAAAGAGAAGAGTTTGCATGTAAGTGCGGATGTGGATTTGATGTTGTTGATGAAGAGCTTTTAGGGGTTCTTGAAGATTTAAGACTTGAATTTGACAAGCCCGTTTACATAAACAGCGGCTGCAGGTGTGCTGTCCACAACAAAGCTGAAGGAGGTTCTAAAAATTCCCAGCATGTTTTTGGTAAGGCTGTTGATATTAGAGTTGAAGGCATTGAAGCAGATGAAGTTGCGGACCATCTTGAATACACATACACAAATCATTACGGCATAGGTCGCTATGAAGGACGAACACACATTGATGTGCGAGAGAAAAAAGCTAGATGGGATGAGAGGGGCTAAAGATGCAAGTTGAAGAATTAATAAAAGAGCTGAAAAAGCTTGATGGTGGTGCAGAGGTTAGAGTTGCCCTAGAGGGTAGTATTAGTGAATTTCAAATCGTGAATGTACTTATTGTTTGCGGTGATGCTGTACTGGAGCATGGGGAGGAGGAGTAATGAGTGATGAAGCATACGAGGCATATGCAACAAAATGTTATGCCTTTGGTTTAAAGCCTACAAAAAAAGAGCTGCTTGAGCTGCATGAAGAGGTTTGTGAGACTACAGTGCAACATAAAAAGCTCATAAACAATGCTAAATTAATAAGTGTTGACAAAGCTAAAGAGTTTGCAACAAGAGCTTACGATATGGGCTATAAAGAAGCCATGAGAGAGATAGCTTCATAGTGTCCACATTGGTGGATACTATTGAGACTAAATGAAAGGATAATTATGAGTCTAACACCAAATACGGGCAATGATAAGATGCTTGAGAGTGTAGGTAAGGATAGCAGACAGAAGTTGCAAAAGTGGCTTCAAGACGAGTTATCAAAAAATCAAGTCAAATGACTTGATTTTTTTGGTAAAATAACACAATTAAAGGAATAGAGAAAATGAGTGAAAATATAGTAAAAAAGACGGCTAAAGAGCTTGGGATGACTTATAAAGAGTTGGCTGAAGCTGTTGGAGTTAGTGAGGGAACTATTAAAAGACTAGCTACTGGTGAAGTTACCCAACAAGTAGAAAAATCTTTAGAAATGTTACTTAACATAAAGCATTTAAAAGAAGGACAAGAAGATATACAAAATTTCAAAATGCTACTCAAAAAGCTTACAGAGTAGCAATTCAATACTAAAAAATAACAAAACAATAATAATATAATACTTTTTGACTTGACAAAAGTATTATATTGTTGCTAAACTTCCATAAATCATTACAGATTGATACTTTTTATGGAGTTACAAATGAAAAACACACCCACACACACAACACCAATCACAAGATTTGATTTTAACGATGAGATAAGCTACGCTTTAACAAAGCTGGAGTTTATATCTGATGCCATAAGGCATTGGAACTGCAATGAAATACCACTGGATGAAAATCAACTTTTCGGATTCGGACTTATCAATGAAGACATCATCAGAGAGATTAAAGAGCTTGTAAATAAACTAGAAAAGTAAGAGGAGATATTATGGAAAAACATCATAATGAGATAGCAAAAGAGAAACTAAAAAAGAAACAAGATGTGACAGTCTGTACTATCGTTGATAGTGGTCTTATTTATAAAGGTGGATTTTATTCTGACTGTTATTTTGAAGATTACGAAGGTGCTATTGCGTTTTGTATAGAAGTAGAAGATTTTTTACATCTTTTTTTGCCAAATGGTGAGTTTGCTTGTGCCATACGAATGGAAAAATATGTTACGACAAAAGGTTACAGAAAAGCTCTCAATAGGATTTTAAAATGAGTCTATTTAGAGGGAAAGGGATACGAAAAAGCAAAACCCAAACGCTTGTTAATTATATTGTCGACGATTTTCTTGTTGAGAATACGATTACAGTTATTTATGGACCACCGAAGCAAGGTAAAACAATGTTTTTACTTGGACTTACAAAATGGATTTATAATAACACAAACATGTTTGTTGAATATTTCGATTTTGATAATCCTTTAATTGCTATGCAAGACAGAAAAGCCGATGAACTTTGGGAAGAGTTAAACGATAGATTTGACTATATACATCCTGAAGAGCTTGAGAAAAACATGCGTGATGAAGAGGCGCTTTTTGTGGAAGCTAAAGAGGTTTTAGATGAGTTAGTAAAAGCGGCAGATGTTAGAGAAAAAAATTACAAAAATACTGTGATGATTTTTGACAGTGCCAGTGACTTTTGTGATGAGACAAGCGATAGCTCTGTGAAGCTATTTATGAGCAAATTGAAACGACTTAGAATTGCGGGTGCGACAGTTATAATCTTACACCATACAAACAAGAGAGACCCAAACCATAAAGGTTCAACAATTTTTAAAAGTGCAAGTGACTGCATGTATAAACTTAAAAATGAGTATGAAGATGAGACTGGTAAAACATACATTTTAGAAAAGGATGATGCAAGATTTAGAGTAAAAGATTGTGCGTTTAAGTTAAGTGTAGAAGATTTCAACATAGATATTTTAGAATATACGGAGGTTTGTATCCCCGTGCATGAGCAACTAGATATACGAAAGGTAACCGTTGCTCTTAGACAAAACAAAGTACCTATGAAACAAGGAGAGCTCTTAGATAAAGCCCTTGAGACTACTAGCGCAAATAAGAATGCAACTGCTTTTTTAAATAAGTATGAAGGTAAGCATTGGAAGTCTGAACCAAAAGGTCAGTCTAAAATCTACTCTTTAATATAATAGTTACAACAACTACAACTATACAACAATCAACAACCTTACAACAATAAAACATCTAATACAAGCCTATAAATAGGCATTTAAAAAATATTGTTGTACTGTTGTAGTTGTTGTAATATTGTTGTGACTCAACAAAGGAAACCCCACATGACACAAGCAGAATTTAAAAAGACACTAATCAAGCGTATTCACATTTCCAAAAAATACCAAGAGTATTTCAAACACAACAAAGATGAGTACAAAGAGCTGCTACAAGAACACTTTGGAGTTGACAGCTCAAAAGAGCTGAAGATAGACAATCTTAAGGTGCTCGTTGACTACCTAAACTTCAAGCGAGACAACCTGCCCATTAAAGACGAACGAGACACTAGACTTTGCACTCCGGAACAACTAAACGTTATGAAAACCATCTGGAACAGCTTTGCATCTACACCTACCGATGAAGCACTTTTAAAGTTTGTAAATCGTCAAACTAAAAAAAGATATTTACATTTGTATATGGTCTCTAAAGATGAAGCTCAGAAGATAATACCTACGTTAAAAGTTATGCAAGGGAATATTAAAATCATAAAATAAAAGAGGAAATATTATGGGTATCAGTTTAACGGACTATAAAAATAAAAATATTGACATGCATTTTATCGAAAACACAGATGAAACATACCACTTAGTTGTTTACCACAACTTTAAAAGC